>ERZ773104.4300-NODE-4300-length-12123-cov-30.215031_pt1 | contig 12123 bp, 6 predicted proteins | sample MGYA00511920_ERZ773104 | MGnify/ENA primary metagenome ERZ773104 (study PRJEB29015, sample SAMEA2737857) | human gut metagenome | biome: human gut; feature: human-associated habitat; material: faeces | place: China | collected 2012 ...
ACTTCAGGCTGATGTGCTTCCGCTCTTTTTCATCCGGCGCAGTGAAAAGAATAATCTTGATGCTATCCAGCACTTTGCAGTATCTCGCCAGACGAATCACGTCCATCCGCGATTCAAAATACTGAAAGCAATCGGAAATTCGCTCGGCAGCTGATGGTTCTGCTTCTGCGGAAAAAGTAATTCCTAACATATGCTTCCTCCACTCAGTAGGAGCTTTCTTCTTTCTCTATTCCTACCTTCACCCTAAGCCATTGTACCTTTTCTTTTGCTTTCAAGGGTATTTGCTCCTTCTCAATCTGCGCAAGCACGTCCTGAATCACCAATTTGTTGATGCCTTTTGCGAAGCCGACAAGCAGCTGAACATCGGCAAGTGAATAGATTTCTTTTCGGAGCATATCGTCCAGAATGAAGCAGAATAGTTCCATTTCTTGCACAATTGAGAACAAAACGCAAGCTTGAAAAACAGAAAGCTCGCAGTGAGCAAGTGAGAACACGCAGTTTCTTCGGGCACTTATAGGAAGGCGCTGGATTTTCCGAATAACACGCGCCGATAAGGTCGTCTGCGTAGAAAAGCACAAAATTGCCGGCAACAGTTTCATCAGCTTTTTATGTTTTTGAGCATGTTGTAGATATTCAAACAAGACTTTTTCTTCCAGTATGCCATGAAAATTCTGAAAGAAAAAGTCGTCTTGATTGTTCATATACTGTGCATATATTTTCTGCCGAACAGATTGATTTTGTTGCAGTTCTAGTGCAAGCTTATTAATATCCATGTTCACTTCTCCTTTGGTTATACATTATTTATAATATTTGTGAATACCGTCGGCGATTTGCACTATATTCTGTTTAACAAACTTCTTTCCTGCTCTATCTAATTTCCCCACCAATATATTTCCCATATCATCAACACTGGCAATTTTTTCTGCCTTGTAGAATATATGAGCATGTGGAGCATGGCGGTTAACTTCACCGCCCACAGACACTCTCGCGGAGTATCCATTATGGTCACCTGCGACAGTTTTTTGCACACATAGATTATGTACCAAAAAGCCATGGATTCCAACAAAGTAAGTATGGAACTCCTCAACCTCGAAGTTATAAACCGTAACAGGCTCGGAAAGTTCTTCCCATTCAACGGCTTCAACAAGCGCCGTGCCGCCGCTCAACAGTTTAAGCTGATAGCCGACCTTCAGGTCCTTAGCGAAAATCCAGCCCTGTCCCTGTACGAAAAAGGGATGTCCCGCCGTAGTGGTAATCTTTGCGCCACGAACCTGCACATGAACCAGTTCGTACTTTTCATTCCGGAAGAGTTGGACTACTCGCTTTAGCGTGCATTCGCCCGTGTCAGGGTTTTCTGCCCACACCAGCTGTCCCGGTACAATTTCTTCAATTGGTACAGCGCCGTTCTCCGTTTGAATCGGTGTACCAGCAACAAAGCAATTCGGACTGGTGAGACCACCCACAATAAAGCCGCCGATTGCGCCGCCAAGGAAACCATCCGCGGCACCATCAATCGCCGCTTCAAGAGCGCCGTCCCAGCTTCCCGTCGCGATTCGGCTTTCGATTGCGCCTGAAATGGCTCCGCCAATCGCGCCCGATACCGCGCCTTTCGCCGCACCAATCGCAGCGCCATAGGCAAAGCAAGCGACACCGCCTGTTGCAACCGTAGCAACTACTGCCGCGCCAACAATCAGCGCCGCGCCAATCGCCACTTTTGCCCAGTTCGGCAGCGACCACGAACCCGCTTCATCTCGACGGTTCACCGGGTCGTTCATGCAGTAGTTGAACAGCTGGTAGCCGTTGATGTCGCCATCAGCGCCCAGCGCTTCCACATCATCCGCATTGATGAATCGGCTCAGCTTCGGGTTGTAATATCTGCTGCGCAGATAGTAGAGACCCGTTTCCTCGTCGTAGATGTAGCCGCGATACCTGAAGGGATTCAGCGCACCCGCGTCTCCGCTAATGCACCTCCTGTACTGATTGGCTGACCCCAAGCATCGTACTGATATTTTACCACCAACTGCCCTTCGCTGTCAACCATGCCGACAACATCATCCTGCTGGTTATACAGGTATGCATACGCAGTGCCGTTGTAAATCGCAATTGCAGGCTTGTTCTGCGCATCATAGAAGAAATGCAGGTTTTCATCGCCGCGAATAAGGTGAACCAGATTGCGGCCGTGCATGATGTACTTCGTCGTACCGGTGGAAGTCGCCGTTTTCTGAACACGAAGACCATCCGCGTTATATGCAAAGGCGACCTCTTCGCCGCTCTTCTGCATTCCCCGGATCTGCCGCCCCTGTGCCCATTTGTACTGCCAAGTGCCATCCGACAGCGGATTGCCAATCTCATCATAAGTAATGTTTACGCCATTGAGCGCCGTCAGCTTATCCTTCCAGTTCGCATCCGTATAGGCGAACGTGTCGCACTTGACAGCCGCACCGACGCTGCCGGTCGTGTACGCATACGCCGTTTTCTGCTGAATATTGCCGCCATGGTCATAGGCAAACACCCACGTCGTACCCGCAGTGCCAGCCGTCGTATCATACGGGTCGTTCACCCGAATCAGCTGCCCCAGCAGGTCATACACATAGGTAATTTCCTGCTGACCGTCGCTGATGCCCGTGATATTGCCCGTTTCATCATATGTATAGGTCAGTTCAGTCCCCGCCTGCGTCATCGTGCGAACGAGCGGCGTATCCAAATAGGTGTACGCCGTTGTCACAGCCGTTCCGCCTGCATTTGCGCTGCGTTCACTTACTCGGCCGAGTCCATCATAAGTATACGTCACCGTTTGGTTGTCCCCGAACGTCATCAGCGTCGGACGGTTTTCTTCATCGTGCGTAAAAGTGGTTGTGTATTTTTCTCGGTTCTCTCCGACCTGTTCCTTGAAGGTCTTTACATTATCATACGCATCATAGACCAGTTCGCCCGTATACGCATGCTTGTCGCCTTCAAGCACTGTCTTTCGGCGCGGACGATTGGCAGCATCGTATTCACTCAGCACCGAAACGTCGCGCGCGCAATCCTTCACTCGTGCAACTTCGCCGTTTGCGCCGTAGGTATACTGGAAGCGGTCATCCGTATCGTCATCATAGCGCATACCAACAATGCGCTTAAAGTCATCATATGTGTAGCATACCTGTCCACGGTTGCCATAGGTGACGCTTTCCGTCATGCCATCCGCCTGATAAGCCGTTTCGACCAGCGTTCGTGTGCCAACCTTCACGGATTCAAGCCGTCCGACTGCATCATATGCAAGCGTATAGGCAACATCTTCCGAAGCATTATCGGACGTATTGTGTTTCACCTGAGTCAGCTTATCCTTGGTATACGCAAACGTATTGGTGTATTCGCGCCCGTCTGCCGTCGTCGAAGCCTTCGTCACCCTGCGATTACGATCATAAGTATAGTGCAGCACCTGTCCGCGGGCATTCGTAACTGATTGCAGCGTATCCAGCTCATCATCCGTCTGCCGAGTTTCTGCCATGCCGCGGGCATCTATCTGCTGTTTTACATGATTGCCCTGCTCATCATAGACCGTCGTGGTCTGCATGAACGCCGTGCCATCGCTTGTTTTCGTGGTCAGCTGATTGCCATAATCATCGTAGGTATACTCGCTGACTGTCCCCAGTGGGCTGGTAGACTTGCGCAGCAGATGTTTCTTCTTCTCCTCATCACTTTCGCCCCATTCCATCACGGTTTTCACCGCAGCAGAACGACCCGGCTGAAAGTACGTCAGGATATTGTCGAACGCATCATAGGTTGCGCCATCCTGCAAGCTGGCTGCATTTTTCGCGGAAAGTACATTGCCCCTGCTGTCATACACATACGTTTGACCAAATTCTTCCTTATGCAGGAACAAGCCGCCAAATTCAGCATAGTTGATGTTGCGCTCGTAGTCCACGTTGAAGCGAATGGATGTATAATCGCACGGTGCAACCACCGGGCCGGCAGCAAACTGCCAATCCGTCCATTCCTCGCTCCATTCGATCGAGGACGTATTCACGCGCGTGGACGATGTGCCTGCTTTCAAGAACGCCACACGGATGTTATAGCGGAAGTCCTCCCCCTTGCGCGGCTTGGAGAAGTTCAGCGACCACCCGCCTGCTACAAACACGTCGCCCTTGCTGCCGCTGATTGGAATATCCTGATAGATACCCGCATACTTGGTACGCCCAGTACCATACAAGCGCATCGTATTTGCAGAAAGTCCTTCCGGCTTGCTGCCCGTGCAATCGGCATACACCATATCTTCACTGGTATTGGAGCTATTTTTGCTCCAGCCTGTGGGATGTGCGCCGCAATTAAACGTAAAGTCACCATTCGTCAGCATATTGTAGCGATTGGCGACTTCGCCCGCTTCCAGCTGCGCACAGTCAAACCAGACCGTTCCTGCGCCCCCGCCCGCCATCAAGCGAACAGTTGCACTGTCGCTGGCGCTGTCTGCTGGAAGCGAGAAACTCACGCTCATGCGTTCTCATTCGCCCTTGCTGCACTGCGGCAAACTATCCACCGCAACCTCATCGCCGTCGCTGTTTTTGTAGGTAACGCGCAGCTGCGCCACGGTATCCGCAAGCGTCTGAAAGAATGCAGAAAACGTATAGGCTTGTCCCTTCGGCAGCGTCACATCTTGGCGGGCCGTCATCCAGCCTGTCTGATTCGTCTTGACCATTTTCAGCGACTTCGTGCCCATGTAGTGCGCATCCGTCGCATAGCTATATGTGCCAGTCCCATCGAGGCTCTCATTCGTCCAGATGCCTGCCGTCTGCATGTTGTGACCATTCAGGAAGTTCACCACGCTGCGCTGCATCTTGGAAATCGTTTCCGGATGGTTAATCGGATTGCTGTCCGTGTATTTCGCAAAGCAGGCATATCCCAGCTGGTCATTCACAGAGATGCAGTTGCCGTAATCATTGAAATGATAGAACAGCTTCTTGCCGCTCAGGTTGTCCGTGACTACCGTCAGGCAATCCTTATACGCATACCATGTGCTGTTCGCCTCCATGTACTGATAATCCAGCGTTTTGTCGTTCAGCGCCGGGGCGTTGTTGTAGGTGATGGTCTGGCTGTTTCAGTCCCCCAGCACTTCTTTCAGGTAGACGGAGGCCTTCGTTGTCGGTGCCGTTTTCGTTTTGACATTGAAAATCGCTTTCGTGATGTAATACGACGAATCAATTTCCGGCAGTCCCGACGGAAGGAACTTATACTATTTCCAAATGAGAATGCACCAAGATGCGCCGCGAATTTTTCACGCTGTCTAACGCGAATGGAACGCAGCGTAGCAGCGCTACGCTAAGTGGAATGAGCGGACGACAGCGTGGAAAAGGCGCAAGCAGATGGTGCAGGCGAATGCAGGAAATAGTATCAATAAACGAGCGGCTGGTTCCCCAATTGCCTCTGTTGTACGACACCGTCATCCCCGTTGCGCCGTAGCTCTGTACCTCATCCGCCTTTTTGCTGCTCACAAAGTTGTCTTCCATTGCGCTGGAATGGTTCTTCGTGATGACCGGCGGATCCAGCACAACCGGGAATTTCGCCTTTTGCAGCCATTTTTCGTCCGGCGTGTACGTCACGCGCCATGTAAACGGCTCAACCGTCGCCGACATGTCCACCTGCACGCCGCCGATTTCGTCCTCCGCTTCGGCAGATTGCAGGAACAGCCGCGGCAGCAGAAATGCCGTTCTGCCATCCGATGCCGTCACTTGAATCGAATCGTCCGCCTGCTTTTCCGCCTGCATTTCCGGCGTAAAGAGCAGGAACGACAGCTTCCGCACGCTTTCCGGCGTTTTGAACGTAAAGGAATCCTTAAAGCGCAGTGCCTGAACCGCGCAGTTCAGATTCACATCCGGGAAAATGTCCTCATACACCACTTCCCCCTCCAGCTGCGCCAGCACCGCGCGGCGGCGGTCGCGTTTGCTCTCCTGCGGACGCGCAAAGTCCACAACCTTCGGCTGAACGTCCTGCGCACCATGAAATTCAACCTTCAGTTCATCGTTGTTGCGATTCGTGAGATACACGCCGCATGCCGAATCCTGAATCGGCATCAGTGTGTTGTCGATTTCTTCCAGCTTTCCGCTGTTCTTGTCTCGGAAATGCACCGCTTCCAGGTACATCACCGCCTGATAAAGCCCGCGCCCAAGGAAAACACCTTGCTCGTGCGCGTTCGGCGTTCGTATTCTTCCTGCCCCGGCATCCGGTTCATCTCGTCCAGCGTAACGGGGCGTGCATATTTGTGCGGCTGATTTTCCGCCGCATTGTAATTCATGTGTTTCATTGTACTCCTTTTGAATATTTATTGAAATTAATCGTTTGTTATTTTGTGAGTGCATCCAGTCGGTTCTGAATGTCCTCGATTCCCTCCGCGATGTTTGTGCTAAGGCTGTCAATCATCGCCTGATATTTTTCTTCCCGCGCTGCATTTTCTTTCAGCATTCGGAAAAAAAGATAAATATAAAGCGCCGCCCAAATTCCTTGCTGCAGCGCCGCTTCCATGATGGTCTGAATAGTCGCTTCCATGGCGTCCCTCCTTTCTCTCGCCGTAAAAAACGTACAAAAAAAGCGCCATGGGTTTGCGTGACGCTTTTCGGCACAAGAAAAGCCACTCGGTCTCCCGAACGGCTCTGCTGTACCTTGGTAGAGTATGAAATTGAAAGGTTACTTTTGATGACGACGTGCTGTTCTTTGCGCCGAACGGCGGTCATACCTGCTGGGGTGTGCAGGAAATGACCGCTGTTTCGATTTGAACAGTGCAGTAATTCAGCGTGAGGCAGCTTCCGCTTTTCACAGAATACAATAATGTAGCTACTTAATGCAACTTTTATGTGCTAATATTATGGTTTTTTCCAAAAGGCAGTCTCAAAGTCAAACGATGACAGCCTATTTTCCATTGAAATTGTCCGCATTATTTTCTCATCCTCGTAGTTCCGAATGATGAATCTTTCTCCATCATAATCTGCGAAGAATGTATAACCATCCGTAATATTCGTAATACTCCATTCACCCTGCATATTTAATTCTATTGTAAAATACAACCATGTCAAGTCATCCAATTCTTCCGGTTCGTCATCCCCTTCCGTTATATATCCAACATCTAACAAAACGCTATCGCCGTCGTGATATTTCTCTAAAAATGAATTTTGGGGAAGGCATTTACTATCCACAATCGTATACTTCCTATTTTCCCACTCCCATGTGGCAATCCGTAGGTATTTACTCTTGTCTTGCTTTGCAAGCATGAGTACTATTCGTTGTTCACTAACATCGCCATCTACAACCTCATCTTCTTCAGTAAGCGAAGGATGTATTAAATCGTAAAATTCCGGATAGATTGCGCCTTTGGTAGTAATTATTTTACCGTTTTGGGCAATAGTACTATTCATCCTGATTTCAATAGGGGTAAATCCCTCTATCATAACAAACTCACGAACATTTAACGTGTTCTCTGCTTTTGCTTCTTTTAAGCTTAGCAAAGCAACAACCATCACTACAGCAACGCATAAAAGCAAAACATTCTTATCTATATGACGCATTATTAAAGCATCTCCTTTTTTTAATCATATGATACCCCATTAAAATAACCCCACTTTGTGTACTCATCGGTAAGTGGAAAGTAGCCCACCCCATCTTTCTTACTCGCGGCTGCTGCGATAGTGTACCCATATTCTTCTGTAATTCCAATATACACACCAACATGAAGCCATCCTTTATTTTCTTTGGTAGCCTCCGGATTCGTAGGGTCATATTTGAATACTGCCGCACCTATTGGAATATCATCCCAATCAGTTATATCAAAAGTTTCGCCGTTCTGCATTCCATAAACCGCCAAGTCCTTTACTTGATTCAGAATTTCTCCTTTATTCTCTCCTTTGGTGATTTGATATAGTTTTTTGAAAGATTTGTGACTATAATACCATTCCAAAACATACTTCGGCAAACCAACACAGTCAGTTTCCTTCCACCGAGCGTGCCCGTATATATATTTCCACCCTTCTGTCTCAACTGCCTGCTTGATAAGTTCTACAAAAAGATCCACCGACATAACAGAATCAGGATATTTTTCAGACGAATCGCTTCTATGCGGCGTCAGTTTGACTCTTTCAAATCCCGACGGGTCATAACCCACAATCGGCCCATTGCTGCAATATGCAAACAAGTTTTTTTGGATTATCGCACCATCCGCATTAACAAACCGTCCCCACCGCGGATTATAATACCGGCTCCGCAGATAGTACAGCCCCGTCTCCTCATCAAACACATACCCACGATAGCGGAACGGCTGCACCTTGCCCAGCGTTTCCGCCAGCTCACCAGTACACCACAGCGGCGCGCCCCACGCATCATATCCGTAGCTGACGACGGCATTGCCATTCTCATCCAGAATCGCAACAACATCGCCCTGCAAGCTCTTGACGTAGGCATACGCCGTGCCGTTGTACACCACCACCGCTGGGCGGTTCTGCGCATCGTAGAAGAAATGCAGCTCATCCGTGCCGGAAGTCATATGCACAACATTCTTGCCGTGCAGCGTGTACTTCGTCGCCACGCCGTTGACCGTTTTCTGCACACGCAAGCCGTCCGCATTGTACACAAACTCTGCCGTCACGCCCGATTTCTGCATCTTTTGCAGCTGCCGGCCGTTCTGCCAAGTGTACGTCCACGTCCCGTCATTCAGCGGATTGCCAATCGCATCATAGCGAATTGTGCTGCCGTTGACCGCCGTGAGCTTGTCGCGCCAGTTCGCGTCACCATAGGTATAGGTAACAGTTTCCAGAGGAGTCGTCGTATCGGCATACGCAAAGCGTTCCTTTTTCAGGATGTTGCCGCCGAGGTCGTAGGTGTACTTCCACGTCGTACCATTTTCGCCGGAACGGGTATCGCTGTGGTCGTTGACCTGAATCAGCTGCCCCAGCGCATCGTAGGTGTAGCCCGTCCACTTGCCGTTCAGCGTCGCACTTGCAATGTTGCCATTGTCGTCGTAGCCGTAGCCGCAGTTGCACCCCGGCTGGGTAATCGATGAAACGAGGTTCGTCACGCTGCCGGTGCCGTAGCCGCCCGCCGCGAAGTGGTATTCGCTCGTGAACGTCTTGCTGCCCAGCTTAACCGCCGAGAACGTCGTCCGATTCAGCTTGTCAATGGTCGTCGTGCTCTGCCCAATGGTGGTCGCACCAATGCTGTATGTCAGCGACGTCGGACGATTTTCGTCATCATAGCCGAATTTCGTCCCGAATTCCTGTCGATTTTCACCCACTTTCTCCGTGAATTCACTCAGGTTACCGTACACATTGTCGTAAGCGACCTGTCCCGTGTAGACGTGCTTCGCGTCCTCCGACGTTTTCACGCGCACCGGGCGATTCGCCAAGTCGTACTCGCTCTGCGTCGTCCGGTTCAGCAGATTGTCGCGGACTCGTGCCACCTGCCCCTTCGCGTTGTAGTCGTATTCGTATCTCGGCGCGGTTTTCTCGCCGTACACCACCCCCGTCACGCGGTTGAAATCGTCGTACCGACTGCGGATTTTCGCCCCGTTGCCGTATGTCGTCGCGGTCAGCGTGCCGAAATTCGGCTTCGTCGGATCGTTCTGATACGCGCTCTGCGACAAGGTCTGACTGCCGACCTTGACCGCTGTCTGGCGACCCAGCGCGTCCTGCTCGAAAGTATACACCACGTCGTTCGCGGCGTTCCCGTCCGTATTGTGACGGATTTCGACCAGATTCCCACGCTTTGCGTCATAGGTATATTCGTTATGTGCTGTCAGAATTCCTTCTTTTGCGCCCACGCTTGCAGAAGTTTTTACAATTCGACGCAATTCGTCGTACTTGTATTCCACCGTCTGCCCCTTCGCGTCGGTCACGCTCGTCGTCGTGCCGCGCTGCGGATCGGTTTCCGTGCGCACAATCTTGCCGCGTGCATCCTTCTGCTCCGTGACATAGTTGCCGTCGTTCGTGTACGTCGTTTCGCCACGGATGAAGTAGCTCGGATTCGTATCTGCATTCTGCACCTGACTCGTCAGCGGATTCCCGAACGCATCGTAAGTAAACGTGCCGACGCTGCCCAGCGGCGCAATGCTTTTCAGCAGCAGATGCTTCTTTTGCTCCGCTTCCGTGTCGCCGTAATGGAAGATGCTGGACACCGTGCGGCCCGCAGCGGTGTGCTTCGTCAGGTTGTCCGCATCGTCGAACTCCGACTTCTCCTGACCACCGTAGAGCATCTTCCGCGTCTTGCGGTTGCCATTTTTGTCATAAATATACTGCGTACCAAACGCTTCGGGGTACAGATAGATGCCGGTGAAATCCGCAAAGTTCATCTGCCGATTCATCTGCAAGACCACTCGGATATAGGTACAGTTGTTGGGCGCGACAATGCCCGCGCTCGCGAACTGCCAGTTGCCTTCTTCCGCGTTGAACACCGCAGAGCCGCCTGTCGCCCAGTAACAGTTCGCGTTGTCCGGATTGCCTGCCGTAAACAAAACGGTAATTCGACAGTAGATGTAGTTGTCCGGATCGTTCTTCTTCGCGAACGAACTGCACCAGCCGCCCACCGTGAATCGGTCGCCGATTTTGCCGTAGTGCCGGAACTGCTGGTAGTATGTTACCGTGCGGTCGTAGCGGCCTGCCAGACGAATTTTCTGCGTATTGTCATGCTTCAGGCAGTCCGGCGCGTGGAAAATATCATCTTTATCGTCCAGCGGCAGCACCGAAACGTAGGAATTGGAATTATTTCCGACCGTCCATGCCTTCGGCTTGCCGTCCGTGCCAACCGCAGAGAAATCGCTGTTCTGAATCATGTTGAAGTGATTCAGTGTCAGCCCTTCTTCCAGCTGCATCGCATCGAACCAGCAATTGCCGCCCGCGAAGCCGTTCTGCATGTCGCAGTACGCCATGCAGTAAACCTTAGGTTCTGCATTCTCCGGCAGCGTGAAGGAGACCGACACACGCTCATACGGCATGTTGTCTGTCTTTTCCCAGACCTTGCCCGGCTCAGAATCCAGCGTAATTTCCTGTCCGTTGACCGTATATGCGACGCGCATCACTCCGCGCGGGCCGCCAGAGCGGACATAGCCCGACAGCGTGTACGACTTGCCCGGCGTAAGCGTCACCGCCTGACGAACATACACGCAGTCGCTCGACCAAATCGTTAGGCGATACGAAACAAGACCGAACTGCCGCGTAGACTGGTCGCGCGTAATCGTGCCCGTGCTGCTTTTCTCCCAGACGCTGCTGTTTTCCTCGCACATCGGGTCGAGAAGCAAATTTCTGACCACTCGCTGCATCCGGGATCGCTCCGTCGCGTGATTAATCGGCGCATTCGCGTTGTCGTCGATGCGGTCGTAGCGGGTATACATCGCATAACCCAGTTCGTCATCCACACTCACCTGATTGCCGTCATCGTTGAAATGGTAGCGCAGTGTCTTGCCGGAAATTTCATCCTTGACCAGTGCCATATGGTTGCCGTAAGTGTACGAAACGTTCGCCGCGGTCAGAGTTTCATCATTCTTCATGCCCGTCACGGTCGCGTGGGTGATGCAGTGCGGCAGTCCGTCAACGCGATTTTCGCCCGTGTTCGTGTACGCATATTCCACAAAAGCGCCGTCCGCGCCATACGCCGTTTTCAGCAAATGATACCCGATTTCTTCATTATATACATATTCGCTCGCGCGGTTATCTTCATGGAGGATTTTCACCAGCGCGCCGTTCTCGTACTTGAAGCGCACGCAATTCTTCGCATCCTGCCACGGTGTCTGAATCCGGTCGCACCGACCATTCGTGTAATGGAACGTCGTAACGCGACCCACGCCGTCCGTCACAGACGCGATTTTCAGCGGCGAATCCGCCACCGCCGTCACCGTAACTTCATTGCCGACCGCATCTTGAATCTTCTGAATCAGCACCTTCCCAGTTTCCGGCGCATCCTCCGTCGTGGTCGCACTCACCAGCGGGAACGTCATTCCATTGTCGCCCTTGTCGGTAATCGTGATGTTCTCATCCCCGACTTCCAGCGTCAGAGACAAACCGGACTGGTCGGAATACTTCTTTTGGTCATTCTCATTCTTCTTAAAGAAGTGTTCCGTACCGTCGCCGTCCGTATACACGAACTCCACTTCGCCATTGTACAGCACCTTGTGCA
>ERZ773104.4321-NODE-4321-length-12059-cov-3.134955_pt1 | contig 12059 bp, 6 predicted proteins | sample MGYA00511920_ERZ773104 | MGnify/ENA primary metagenome ERZ773104 (study PRJEB29015, sample SAMEA2737857) | human gut metagenome | biome: human gut; feature: human-associated habitat; material: faeces | place: China | collected 2012 ...
CACGCTGCTGCAGCTTGTAAATGGTATCGGACATTTCCTCCGATGTCGGATTCTCCTCTACTGCCTGATACGTGATGCTGACACCACCAGCCAGGTCAAGACCCAGCTTGATCTGATTCATCGTCGAATAGCCGAAATAGCCGAATACGCCGATGGCAATCAGAAGGAGCAGCATCCCCAGGAAGCTTTTTCCTTTTTTGTTCTTCATTCCTCTCTCTCCTTGTTCTCTACTCGTCAGAGCCGTCTGCAAGAGCAGCTTTTATCATGATCGCGCATTCGATACGTTTTTTCTGCATCTCACACCCGATATCATACGCATCCGTGATGGAACCGTGGAAGTTGTAGGAATTGGCCGCACAGCCGCCACTGCAGTAAAATCTGGCAAAGCAATCCCGACATTTATCTTTCGCATAGACATTGCAGAGCTTGAACTCGTCGCGGACTGCCGTGTTGGTCACGCCCGTATCCACGTTGCCGAGCAGGAAATCTTCGTTTCCTACAAACTGATGGCACGGATAGAGGTCGCCCCACGGGGTAACTGCCAGATACTCAGTTCCTGAACCGCATCCGGACAGACGTTTTGCCACGCACGGTCCCTGTGTCAGATCGAGCATAAAGTGGAAGAACGTGAAGCCGCGTCCCTCTTTGTGTCTCTTGACATACTCTGCTGCCAGACGGTCATATTCCTCGAGAATCTGCGGAAGATCCGCCTCTTTGATCGCGTAGGGCTCTTCATCCGGTGCTACGACCGGCTCAACCGACATTTTCTTGAATCCAAGATCGGCAAAATGCAGGACATCTTTGCCAAAATCCAGGTTGTTGTGTGTGAAGGTACCACGCACGAAATAATCGCGGTCTCCGCGCTTTTCTGCAAATTTCTGGAACTTCGGCACGATCAGGTCGTAGCTTCCGGTTCCGTTGCGGAATGGGCGCATCTTGTCGTTGACCTCTTTTCGTCCATCCAGACTGAGCACGACGTTTGCCATCTCGCGGTTGCAGAATTCCATAATTTCATCGTTTAACAGAACGCCGTTGGTGGTCAGTGTGAAACGGAATTTCTTGTTGTGCGCCTCTTCCTGGGAACGTCCGTACTCGACTAACTGTTTAACCACCTGCCAGTTCATCAGCGGCTCGCCGCCGAAGAAGTCCACCTCCAGATTCCGGCGGCTTCCGGAATTGGCAATGAGGAAATCCAAGGCCTGCTTGCCCACCTCGTAAGACATCAGCGCTCTGCGGCCATGGTACTCGCCCTCCTCGGCGAAGCAGTAGCGGCAGGCCAGGTTGCAGTCATGGGCGATGTGCAGGCACAGAGCCTTGACTACAGTAGAACGCTTCTTGAAATCAATGATTTTATCCTTATATGTATCTTCCGTAAAGAGGACGCCCTGACGGGTCAGCTCCTCCACATCTTCCAGCACCTCGCGGATGTCGCTCTCGGGCCAGCGGTCCTTCAATTTCGCGACAATCTCATCCGGCTGACAGGCCTCGTCTACCAGGCCGATAACCTCGTAAGCCAGCTCATCCACCACATGGACAGCCCCGCTGTTCACGTCCAGGACGATGTAATATCCATTATTATAGTAACGATGTATCATGTTGTCTCCTTAAATAAAATACCTGTGATCGCTCAAATACCCCGCCGTCAGCGGCGGGGTATTCTGAAAGCCTTAAAAATATGCCTTATTTATGCTGCTCGCATGTCTGGTTTCCTACGGTGCAGGATGTCTTACATGCTGACTGGCAGGATGTCTGGCACTCTCCGCAGCCGCCCTTTTTCACGGTATTCTGCAGAACCTGTGTGTTCAGTGTCTGAATATGCTTCATCTTGGTTTCCCTCCTGTCTTTCAATCTTCCAGGGATTATCTGGTGATACCCTGTAGTTATAGAACAGTATAGCATAGATGCAGCGATTTTTAAAGTATTTTTTTCAGGCATGGACCGAAAAATCGCTACATATACTAAACCAGAAAGGCGGCCCGCGTAAGAGCCGCCCATCAGAAGGGAGCCATCATGGAAAAAATGAAACATTATCAGGGCGCTGCCATGCGCCTTTTAAAGGCCCTGCTGGCCGCCTACATCGTCACCGGAGGACTGCTTCTTCTGCTTGCGCTGCTCCTCTACAAGCTGCGCCTGTCCGAGTCCGTCATCAACTTAAGCATCACCGCCATATACCTCATCGCCTGCTTCCTGGCCGGCTTTCTCATGGGCAAAATGATGAAAACCCGCAAATACCTCTGGGGCGCGGCGGGCGGCCTCCTCTACTTCACCCTGCTGGCCCTCATCTCCCTGGCCGCCCGTCAGGGCAGCGTCGAAGCCTCCAGCTTCATCACCACCCTGCTCCTCTGCACCGCCGGCGGCACGCTCGGCGGCATGCTCTCATAAACATAGAACTTCATCCCAGACAGGAGAACCGGATTCTCCTGTCTGAACATAACCTAAATTTTACTCACATCTACACCGAAACGTGGCACACTCCGTATCCTTACAATCGCAGGCCGCCCCGCCCGCGATACCGATATGCTTGGCCGTACATCTGCAGTCCTCATTAAAGGTGCAGTCACATGCCTTGCAGACCACCTCCGTATTCTTGGTTGGAATCTCCACGCCGCTCTGTGCCGCGCCTATGGTCCGCTCCCGGAAGCTCTCGCAGCAGGTTTCGCGGGAATGCTTCGCGTGATCGCCCGCCACCTCGATATTGTCCTTGCAGCAGCACTGCTCCTTATTGTAGAGACAGCTTCCTACCGTACAATCCAGTCTTGTCATCGTACCCTTACCTCCTGTTAAAAACTATGAGAGGCGCGGACAGCCATCGCCATCCGCGCCTTTGTCTGTAAGAGTAGTATGTGTCATTTCCCCGCTACTATACGTTCCATTTTTTACTGCATTTTCATTTTAACCGGAAGTCTGCCATGCCGCTTAAGCCACTCCCGCATACGCACCGAAGCCTCCGCAAGGCCGCCTGCCGCCATCGGCAGCATCAGCACGAAATAGGGCAGAATATACCGTCCCTTCGCTTCCCAGATCATATGGAACAGAAAACCGCCGAACACGGTAATCACAAGTATCAGCCTGGACAAATCCTTTTTCTTCCAGAATGTATACAGAATCCACAGGAAGCACCCGCCGTAAATCAGGCTCTGATACTGATTCATAAACCAGGTCATCGCCCTGTGCGGAACCCCTTCGTACAGCTTCTGCGCCACCGCGCTTCGGTGATCGTTATCCATGTGGGTCATGGCAAAGCATTCATAAGTGGGATCATTCCACTGGCTTGCAAATTTTTCCGCATAAAACCACAACGCGTACCTGGGATGATGCAGGAACTCCTTCGCTGAATTCTTAATATCCTGAACCGCCATAGCCTGAGCGGCCTCGTTATCAAAGTCCGACGCTCCCCAGTAATTGTGCAGGATATAACCGTTGGACCAGCCCGGAGCCCCTTCCCCCTTCTGCATCCCCATGGCCACCCACAGAAGCTTGGGCGCGCCCGCGTTCAGTTCCACGCCGGAGCGCTGCTCGTACATGGTCTGCACTGCGTTTTTCGCTCCCAGATATACCGCCGCCAGCAAAAGAACCGACAGCAGCAGCTTCCATTTCCGTTCGCCACGGGCCGTCACCAGCAGCACCAGAACCAGGGCAATCAGCAAAATCAGACAGTTGTTCCGGACCAGACACGCTGCCGCGCAGCTAAACGCGCAGCCGATCATCCACCATGCCTGCTCCCGCTTCCGATATTCCAGAAAAAGCCAGATCGTCAGCATCGACAGCATGATCGACAGCATTTCCCCGTACACGAAGGTCGTATAAAACAACAGCGGGAAACAGGCCGCGCTCAGGAACAGCTCATAAATCCAGGCTCGTTTTTCCCCGGTCAGGCAGCGGGTAACGCGGTAGCCGAAGTACAGCGTAAGCGCCGCGCACAGACAGTTCAGATACTCAAAGGCCATATAATTGCCATCTCCAAACAGCCGGAATACGACCTCCATAACCGCCGTCAGCCCTACCTGATGAGGATAGATATAAAGATATTTCTCATAGGAATCGATGGTGAGCATCTCGAAGTTCCCGTTTCGAAACTGCTCCGCAGCCGTACAGATGGACGCCTGATCCCCTGCCGGAACCACATCGGCGGCGCCGACCCACCAGACGCCAAGTAAAAGCGCATAGCAAAATACCGCCCCGGCCAGAATCCGGACGCGTCGTTCCTGCCGCTCCTCCTCCCGAAGCATCCATTCAGAAATCCGATACATGACAAAGGTCAGACACCCGCAAATCAGCAGCACCAGCGGGAAAATATCCCCTGTCGTGCGGGGAATTTCCTCATAGCTCAGCGCAAACCGAGAGGTTAGGAACAGACTGAAGCCTGTCAGTACCCCAAATAACCCCAGCCCCAGTATGGAAACCGTCCTATCTGCCGCCTTTCGCAGTCTCATCTTTCGTCCTCCATTTTCCGATTGCTCCGCCAAGCTCCATAAGCCCCGCCGCGGCCATCGGAATCATCATGATAAAATACGGGAGTACATAGCGGGATTTGGCCTCCCAGAGCTCGTGGAACAGCACGCCGCCTATCACGGCGATCAGAAGTACATACCATTCCAGCTCCCGCTTTTCTTTTCGTCTGTATACCAGCAGAAACAGCACCGCTCCGTAAATCACAAGCTGATAGCTGTCCATAAACTTCTCCAATACGGCCTTCGGCGTTCCTGTGTAGAGGCTTTCGCCCAGATCACTTCGCCCCTGATCCGCCGCGTAGGTCATGATAAAACAGCCATAGGTGGGATCATTCCACTGACTGGTAAATTTTCTGGAGTAGAAATCCGCCGCATAAAGCGGATCTTTCAGAAATACCTTCACCCTTGCCTTGATCTCGGCAATTCCAAGCGCTTTCGCCGTGGGGCCGTCGTACAGACAGGTATCCTGATAAATGTAAATGGAATATCCGTTATACCAGCCCGCTTCCAGATCGCCCTCCTGCATGCCCATGGCAATCCAGAGTACGGACGGCATTCCATCGTTGATCACCGTTCCGGATTTGGCCTCATAGTACTGATAGATCGTTTTTCTTCCCGCAAAAGTTCCCACACCCAGCAATAGAACGCACAGCAGATATATCCATTTTTTTCCTGTTATGGCTTTTACGCCCAGCACGCAGCAGACCGCAATCAGAACAATCAGGCTGTTGCTGCGCAGCGCCACCGCTGCCGCTGCCGCCGGGACCATCCACAGAACCGCGGACTTTTTCTCTGTTTTTACCATTCTGAGCGTCTGCCACAGCACAAGCATGGACAGGAAAATAGAAAGCACATCCCCGTAGATATACGCGCTGAAAATCAGAAGCGGAAAGCAGCACGCCATCAGCAGAAGGTAGCACGCTTCCACTCTTCTTTTGTCAAATAAAAGGCTCACAATCCGGTAGCCTGCATAGACCGTTCCCAGGATCGCAAACACATTTCCCAGCTGAAGAGCCGTATAGTTATGCAGTCCAAAGAGCCGGAAATTCAGCTCCTCCCAGGCCGTCAGTCCCACCTGAAACGGATAGTAATACAGATATTTTCCATATTCCAGACGGCCATAATTGCCCTGTGCAAAGCGCTCGGCGCTGGTGGCTACCATATACTGATCGGCCACCGGCGTGCTGGCTGCCAGGAGCACCCAGACAGCTCCAAAAAGCAGGCACCAGATCAGTACGATAAGAAGCAGGCACCTTACCTGTCTTTTTCCCCGTACCGCGTCTTCTGAAATGCAGCAGGCAATCCGATAAATCACCCGGCCCAACAGCGCCGCCCCCAGAAGGATCAGCGGAAACCAGGCTTCTCTATGGAATAATCCGCGACAAAGTACCGGGTAAAAATCAGACTCGTAACCGTCAAAACCAGAAAAATCAGAGTGCTCAAAAACCAGACAGCCTTACAGGACAGACTCTCCAGCGTCCACTTTTTTTCATGCTTCATGAACGTTTTCCCCCGCTTTTTCCTTCTTCAACGCTTTTTCCGTAAGTCCGGCCAGTCCTTCTGCAGCCGCCGGAAGCAGCAGCACAAAATAGAACAGACCATATCGTCCCTTGACCTCCCAGGCCAGATGGAACAGATAACCGCCCAGCAGGATTAACACCGGCAGACACGCTTCGATCCGGTATCTTCGTTTCCATGCCAGTACCGCAAAGGCACAGGCTCCCAGGAAAATCAGCGACTGATAACTGTTCATCCAGAATTCCAGCCGCGGAGTATCCTGGCTTCCGGCGCTCACTTCACAGCCGTAGCCGGCGTCGTTCCACTGGCTCACGAATTTATGGCCAAAGAAGGATACTGCCGCCTTCGGATGCTCCGCAAACCCCTTCACGGAAAATGCGATGGCTTCTTTCGCAATGGCGTCGGCCTCCTCCGGGTTGTAACCTGCCTGTTCCTTATAGACCTTATCCGGGTACTCGTTCCACCAGCCCGCGGTCATGCCCTCACCCTGGAGTCCCATGGCTACCCAGAGCGTCTTCGGCATGCCCCGGTCGAGGGGCCAGCCGCTCCGGTGCTCATAGAGCTTTGTCATGGCCGGCTGCGAAAGCAATAGCGCGGCCAGGAACGGAATCATCCAGACGGCCAGCTTCTTCCGGTGCTCCGCAACGGCTTTTATCAGCGCCGTAAGAATGATAGCTACCGCCGCGATCAGCGCGTTATTTTTCATATAAACGGCGAAAACAAGCGCCAGAATCATTAAAATCAGATCCCGTAGCTTTTCCTCCCGCAGCCACCGCAGGAACATCCAGAGGCCGAAGGAAACTGCTGCAATTGCCAGAACTTCTCCGTAAATTACGTTTGTATACACAAAAAGCGGAACACAGCCAGCCGCCAACAGCAGGAAGTTCACCTGCGCCCGGTCCTTCCGGAACAGTTCTCCCGTAATCGCGAAACCGCTGACCACAAATACCAATACGCCCAACGTATTCACCATCCGGAACGCGAAGAAATTCTCATAACCAAAGATGCGGTACACGATTTCCACCAGAAGGGCCTGTCCGGCCTGATGGGGATAGGTGTAGAGATAATCCATGGCGCTCTCGTTCAGATCGCTTAAAGCAAAGCCGCCGCCGATGGCGTGAATGTACAGGGGATCTGCCCGCAGCGCACTCTGAGCCAACAGATTCCAGGCGATGCAAAACACCGCGCAGTGGGCCAGCACCACGCCCAGCAGGATGTGGAGATTCCGCTTCCGGTTTGCTTCCTTTTTCAGAATCCACCGGCCCGCCATCCAGAGAGCTGCCAGCGAAGCCGCCACAAACAGGAGGATAAGCGGCACCGGATCCACCGTCTGGGACGGTACCTCCAGATCGTTGCTCTCATAAATGGTGGTGAAAATCAGGCTGTACAGAAACAGAAAAGCTGTGGGCAGTCCGGCCAGGAGTAAGATGACGCGGCTGCAGAGCTGTTCAGTCTTTTCTGTCTGAAGCTTAGCCGCAAAGGCACGTACCCGTCTGCCGGCTCCGCATTTTTCCCATAGCCTTCCTAATTTCTGCAGGAACAGATCCCAACCGCAGGCGGCGGAGGGGATTAGCATAATAAAATAAGGCAACACATACCTGGATTTTGCCTCCCAGACAACGTAAAAGAGAAAACCGCCGATAACTACAATCAGCAGAGACAGCTGCTCCACCGGAATCTTTTTTCGGATTATCAGAAGCAGGAACAGAAAGGCTCCGAAATAAATCACGGACTGATATACGTCCATAAAGCGCACAAAGCCCGGCCAGAGATCGCCCTTGTAAAGCCGATCCATAAAGGTGCTCCGCTCCTCGATTCTACGGTTGGTCTCCTGCAGACAAGAATAGGTGGGCTCTACCCACTGACTTCCGATCTTGCGCCAGAAGAAGTCCGCGGCATAGGCCGGATGCTCTTTAAAATTCGTCAGAGATTCCATCACAGCTTCCATACCAATCTGCTTCGACTGCTCCTGATCTCTTCCGCACTCGTCCACAAAGACATCGTAGGCAAAGCCATTGTACCAGCCGGCCTCCCGCTCAATGCCGTCGCTTCCGCCCTCCTGCAGGCCCATGGCCACCCAGAGCACCGTCGGCATACCATTTTCCAATGAAAAGCCCAGCCGTTGCTCATAGAACTTATCAAGAGCCGTATGGCTCACGAAAAACATGGCAAGGCACAGAAGCAGCACCAGACCGTGACGCAGCTTTTTGTCGGAAATCATTTTTACCAGAAGGACGCAGGCGATGGCCGCAATGACGATATAGCAGTTGCTCCGTACCAGGCAGGCCAGGGTCAGCGCCGCGCCCAGCAGCACGCCGTAGCGGATCTGCCGACGCTCCAGATATAATAAAAGCGCGTAAACAGCAAGAAAAGAAAGGCACACAGACAGCACCTCTCCGTAGACAAAACACACATAAATATATAAAGGATGACAGCACAACATCAGGAGCAGAAAATAGACTGCCGGCTCCTGACGCTTCGTGGTCATTCTTATGATTTTGCAGCCCAGATATACGATGGCTCCGGCGCCCAGCCCGTTCAGCACCTGAAAGGCGTGATAGTTCTCGGGACCGCAGATCCGGTAGACCAGCTCCAGCAGCGCAATCAGTCCCATCTGGTGGGGATAGGAGCTCAGATAATCAATATCGCTGGCGCTGACGTCATTCATGCCGTGTGCCAGCTGATCGCCCCAGAAGGATACCAGCTGCGGATCCCACATCATGTGGTATTTGCAGGCAAAGGCCCAGACGATTCCGTAGACTGCCGCATAGATACAGGTAAAGGCAAGCAACAGGCGGATGTTCCGTTCCCGGTGCTTCTCATTTTTTAAAATCCAGTGTCCGAGATACCCTACAGCCGCGATCAGTAATACCACCAGAATCACCAGACTTACCGGCGAGCCCCAGGTCTGCACCGGCATCTCGTCATGATTGGTTGGAAATTTTCTTGTGTAAAAAATACTATACAGGGACAGGAATCCCAAGATTAGGATTCCTACCCCTGCTGCTACACGACTGCAAAAAAATTCAAACTTTTTTGTGTCCATAAACATTCCTTTGTCTTACTTAAAATATGCTACGCCGGACTCAAAGATCTTCATGTCCTGCTCTCCGTAAATATTGATGGCAACGGAGTCGCCGCGGCGCTCGGAGTGCGCCATCTTGCCAAGGATACGTCCGTCCGGGCTTGTGATTCCCTCAATGCTTGCGTAGGAACCGTTTACGTTCCAGTACTCGTCCATGCTGGCTTCGCCATCCGGATTGACATACTGGGTCGCCACCTGACCGTTCGCGAAAAGCTTGTCGATCCACTCCTTGCTTGCCACAAAACGTCCCTCTCCGTGGGAAGCCGGGTTTACATAAGTCTTACCCAGCTCTGCGCCTGCAAGCCACGGGGACTTGTTGGTCATTACCTTGGTGTAAACCATCTTGGAGACGTGACGGTTAATGGTATTGAAGGTCAGGGTCGGGGAATCCTCCGTCTGTCCCACGATCTCGCCGTAGGGTACCAATCCCAGCTTAATCAGTGCCTGGAAGCCGTTGCAGATACCAAGTGCCAGTCCGTCGCGCTCATTTAAGAGCTTCATCACTGCTTCCTTCATGCGGGCGTTCTGGAAGGCCGTCGCGAAGAACTTCGCGGAACCGTCCGGTTCGTCGCCTGCGGAAAAGCCGCCGGGGAACATGATAATCTGTGCCTGATTGATGGCCTTCTCAAATTCCTCTACGGACTCGCGGATATCCTCTGCAGTCAGGTTGCGGAATACCTTGGTAATCACGTCCGCGCCTGCTCGCTCAAAGGCTTTGGCGCTGTCATACTCACAGTTTGTGCCCGGGAATACCGGGATAAATACGGTGGGACGCGCTACCTTATGCTTGCATACATAGACGCTGTCCGCCTTGTAAAGCGGGCTTTCCACCTTCTCGGCTCCTGCCACTGCGGTGGTGGGGAATACCTTCTCCAGAGGCTCCTCCCAGGTCTTCAGCGCTTCCTCGGTGTCAATCTTCATATCGCCGTAAGCGAAGCCGCTCTCGGTTACTTCGCCAACTACCGTATAAGTTACGCTAAGCTCAGCCACCTTGTCAGCCGGAACCTCGGCTACGATGTCGCCGAAGCCTGCGATAAACAGGTCTCTCTTATCTACATTGGCCTCGATCTTTACGCCTAAGCGATTGCCGAAGGACATCTTGCTGACCGCGGCTGCCAGGCCGGAGCCGTCCAGAGCGTAGGCAGACAGAATGCGGCCTGCCTTTACATCCTCGAAGAACTTGCCGTACAGATCCTTGATCTCCCCGTAATCCGGCAGATCGTAAGCGTCTCTGTGAATCTGCACCAGAACCAGCTTATTACCGGCTTTCTTCAGCTCCGGTGTGATGATGGTCTTGTCGCTGGCCACGTCCACCGCGAAGGATACCAGTGTAGGCGGTACGTCGATCTCGTTAAACGTACCGGACATACTGTCCTTTCCTCCGATGGAGGGCAGACCGAAGCCCAGCTGCGCGCTGTAAGCGCCGAGAAGCGCTGCGAAGGGCTGGCTCCAGCGGTGGGGATCCTCGGTCATTCTGCGGAAGTACTCCTGGAAGGTGAAACGGATCCTGCTGTAGTCTCCGCCTGCTGCCACGATTCTTGCCACAGACTCAATGACTGCGTATACTGCTCCATGGTAGGGGCTCCAGCTGGACAGATAGGGGTCAAAGCCGTAGCTCATCATGGTTACTACGTCTGTCTTACCCTTCAGCACCGGCAGCTTCGCTACCATAGCCTGGGTCTCAGTCAGCTGATACTTGCCGCCGTAGGGCATCAGGACGCTGCCTGCGCCGATGGAGCTGTCGAACATCTCCACCAGGCCCTTCTGGGAGCATACATTTAAATCCTTCAGGGTATCCAGCCATTTTGCCCGGACGTCCCCTACCTCATTTCTTACAAAGTATTTATCCTGCTCGGTGGGCAGATCCACTGCTACCGTAGTCTCCTGATGTGCGCCGTTGGTATCCAGGAACGCGCGGGAGATATTCACGATCTCCTTTCCTCTCCAGGAAAGCACCAGTCTCGGATCCTCGGTGACCACAGCTACGGTGGTAGCCTCCAGGTTCTCCTCTGCAGCGTATTTCAGGAATTCTGCCTCGTCCTTTTTATCTACTACAACAGCCATACGCTCCTGGGACTCGGAGATAGCGATCTCCGTACCGTCCAGTCCCGCGTATTTCTTCGGAACCAGGTCGAGGTTTACCTTCAGGCCGTCTGCCAGCTCGCCGATGGCTACGGATACTCCGCCTGCGCCGAAATCGTTACACTTCTTAATCAGACGGGTTACCTCCGGACGACGGAACAGTCTCTGGATCTTACGCTCGGTCGGTGCATTACCCTTCTGTACCTCAGCGCCACAGGTCTCGATGGAAGTATCGGTATGTACCTTGGAGGATCCGGTCGCACCGCCGCAGCCGTCACGTCCAGTACGTCCGCCTAACAGGATGATGATATCGCCGGGATCAGAGGTCTCACGGATAACATTCCTGCGGGGAGCTGCGCCCATAACGGCACCGATCTCCATACGCTTTGCCACATAAGAAGGATGATAGATCTCTTTTACAAAGCCGGTAGCCAGACCAATCTGGTTACCATAAGAGGAATAGCCACTGGCTGCGCCTCTTACCAGCTTCTTCTGGGAGAGCTTGCCGTGCAAAGTCTCGGATACAGGAACGGTAGGATCCGCAGCACCGGTGACACGCATTGCCTGATATACATAGCCACGGCCGGACAGGGGATCACGGATGGCACCGCCCAGACAGGTGGCAGCACCACCGAAAGGCTCGATCTCTGTAGGATGGTTGTGGGTCTCGTTTTTGAAAAATACCAGCCACTCCTCAGTCTCTCTATGGTCACCGTAATCCATCTCCACGGGAACCACTACGGAGCAGGCATTGATCTCATCGGATTCTTCCATGTCATCCAGTTTGCCGTCTTTTTTCAGCTTTCTCATGGCCATCAGTGCCAGATCCATCAGGCAGACGAACTTGTCCTCTCTGCCTTTGAAGATCTCTTCTCTGGTATCCAGATAGCTCTGGTAAGTGGTCTCTAAGGGAGAACGATAAT
>ERZ773104.4323-NODE-4323-length-12056-cov-4.629031_pt1 | contig 12056 bp, 5 predicted proteins | sample MGYA00511920_ERZ773104 | MGnify/ENA primary metagenome ERZ773104 (study PRJEB29015, sample SAMEA2737857) | human gut metagenome | biome: human gut; feature: human-associated habitat; material: faeces | place: China | collected 2012 ...
TGCGGCGCTGCCGCGCAGGCCGGAGCTTCCGCGCATCCTGCTGGGGGCCGAGGTCCTGATCTGCGACGGCATGGAGCGGCTTGACGACCTTCCCCGCCTGTGTCTGGAGGGGACGAACGAGCTGCTGCTGGAAATGCCGTTTTACGCGTGGCCGTCCTCCCTGTGGGATACGCTGTTCGCCCTGTGTGAGCGGCAGGACGTCCGCATCGTTCTGGCCCATGCGGACCGATACCCGAAGGAAAATATCGAAAGGCTGATCCGGGAGGGCATCCCGCTTCAGCTCAATGCCGTCTGCCTGACGAAGCCGATCAAACGCAGACGATATCTGGAATGGATCCAAAACGGCTATGTCAAATACCTCGGGAGCGATATCCATATGCTTGGAGACGGCTACCGGGATTGGAAGAAATGCAAAACGCTTCTGGAAAAGAAGCTACGCTGAGAGAAGGAACACCCATTGCACGCCACAGAAACATCACTGCCGCTCGTTTCAATCATCATGCCTGCCTTTAACGGAGAACCCTATATCGGCGCTGCCATTCGCTCCGTTCTCGCGCAGAGCTATGCGCGCTGGGAGCTGCTGATCCTTGACGACGGCTCTGCCGACCGAACGGCGGAGATTGCAGAGGCCTTTGAAAAATCCGATCCCCGGATTCGCCTATTCCGCAATCCAAAGAACCTGGGCGCGGCGCAGACGCGCAACTGCGGCTTTGCTCTGGCGCAGGGCGAATGGATCGCGCTGTTGGACTGCGACGATGTATGGCATACAGACAAGCTGGAAAAGCAGCTTGCTCTTGCATCGCGCGGTGATATTCTCTACTGCTCCTATGCACTGATAGACGAGAGCGGCAAACACCTGTCCGATTTTCTCGTTCCGGAATCGACGGACTATGAGGCCATGCTGCGGGAAAGCGTTTTAAGCTGCTCCACGGTGCTGCTGCGCCGTTCGATCCTCGCCGGGCAGCGCTTTCCGACGGAATACTACCATGAAGACTATGTATTCTGGCTCGAGCTTCTGAAGGCCGGATACCGGGCGATCGCCTGCACGGAGGTGCTGGCGGATTACCGTCTTGTAAAGGGCTCCCGCTCCAGCGACAAGCGAAATGCGGCAAAAAACCGCTGGCTGATCTATCGCAGGGTGGAAAAGCTGTCAATTTGGAAATCCGCAGCCGTTTTTTCAGTCTATGCCTGCCATGCGCTGCGGAAGCGCAGGAGGGCACGATGAAGGTACTTCTGCTCTCCCACAACCCGGTCACGACCTATAACAACATGGGCAAGACGTTTCTGTCCCTTTTTTCCGCATTCCGCCCGGAGGAGCTTTGTCAGCTCTACCTCTACCCCGCCGTACCGGATACGGCCTGCTGCGGCAGCTATTATCGCTTCACGGATCGCGAAGCGCTGCATTCCATCTGGGACCGGCATGCCGTCGGCGGGGAGATCAGCCCAGATTCGGCGTGCCATGACAAATTCACCAGCGAAAAAGAGGAGCGAACCTATCGTTCGCCCCGCAGCCGCTCCGAGCCCATGCGTCTGGCCCGCGACCTCATCTGGCGGCTCAGCCGCTGGGATCATCCCGGCCTGAAGACATGGCTCGACCGCGAAAGGCCCGACGTTCTTTTCGTCGCGCCCGGCAAGCAGGAGCTGCTGTACGACATCGCGCTGACCCTTGCGCGCGAGCGGCATATCCCGATCGTGAGCTATATCTGCGACGATTTCTATTTCCTGCAGGGGCAAAATGCCTTTTGGGCAAAGCTCCGGCAGAAGCGCCTGCGCCGCAAAATCGCGGCCCTGCTGCAGGAGACTGCCCTGACCGTGACGATCTGTCCCGAGCTTGCGGCGCGATACCACGAGAGCTTCGGCGCAGAGGTGACGGACGTGATGACCTGCCCGCCGTTTGCCGTTCATCCCTATACGGAGCCGGGCCGCGACGCTTTGCACCGCTGCCTGACCTACATGGGGAACCTCGGCTGCGGCCGCGGCCAGCCCCTGCTGGAGCTTGGGCAGACGCTGGACGCGCTGAACCGGCAGGAAGGGACCGATTTTACGCTGGAGATCTATACTGATCACAAATACCCGGAGCTGCTGGAGCGTCTGGCGGCCTGTCCGGCGATCCGCATGCATGGCTTTGTCACCGGGAAAGCATATCAGGCAGCCTTTGACGGCGTCGATGCCTTTGTCCATGTGGAGGCCTTTGACAAAGAGAACCGGGACCGCGTCCGCTATTCCGTCTCCACCAAGATCATCGAGAGCCTTGCCAGCGGCAGGCCCCTGCTGGCCTACGGGCCGGAGGATGTCGCCTCTATGGCTTATCTGCGCCGGAACGGCTGCGCCGCGCTGGCCTGCTCCCGTCAGGCGCTTCCCGCCGCCATAGAGGCCGTTCTGATGCAGGAGCCATGCCGTCGCGCCCTCGTCGAGCGCGCCGCGGCAGTTGCCAGACGCGAGGCCGATAACAGCGCGCGCCTGCATGCGCTGCTGGAGCGCGTGGCTGCGGAGGGAGCAAAATGAAAATTCTGCAGATCAACTGTGTCTATGGAACCGGGAGCACCGGCCGCCTGACGCAGGCGATCCACACACACCTGTTGGCCGACGGAATTGAATCCGTTGTCTGCTACGGCCGTGGATCACGCAGCACAGACCCACACGTCCATAAGATCTGCGGGGAGCTGTACGCCAAGGTACAGCATGCAGAGGCCGATCTGACCGGACTGGTTTACGGCGGCTGCGTGCTCTCGACCGCACGCTTGCTGCATATTCTTCGGCGGGAGGCGCCGGATATCGTCCACCTTCAGTGCATCAACGGCTATTTCGTCAATATTTTCCGTCTTGTCCGCTGGCTGAAACGGCACCGCATTCCAACGCTGCTGACGCTCCACGCAGAGTTCCCCTATACCGCCAACTGCGGTATTGCGGCAGACTGCGAAAAGTGGCGCACGGGGTGCGGCCATTGCCCGCAGCTGCGGGCGCAGACCGGCTCCCTGCTGTTTGACCGAACGGCCGCCGCATGGAAGCGGATGCGGGATGCATTCGCCGGGTTTTCCAACTGCACCGTCGTTTCCGTCTCGCCCTGGCTTCGGGGCCGGGCGGAGCAGGCGCCCGTTCTGGCCGGGCTGCACCATGTGACCATTGGAAACGGCGTAGAGACCGCGATATTCCATCCGGTGGCTGCAGCTGACCTGCGGCGAAGATACACATCCGCCAGACGCAGGCTCGTGCTCCATGTGACGGCGTCCTTCTCCCCCGAGCAGGGCAGCCTGAAGGGCGGCTGGTACGTTCTTGCGCTTGCAAAGCGCATGCCGGACGTCACATTCGCCGTCGTGGGAAACCGCGAACCGCTGCAGAACGTGCCGGACAATGTGCTGGATATCGGCCGGTTGGAAGATCAGGCAGCGCTCGCAGCGTGGTACAGCGCCGCGGACGCCGCACTGCTGACGAGCCGACGCGAGACCTTCTCGCTGGTAACTGCCGAAAGCCTCTGCTGCGGCACGCCGGTCGTCGGCTTCCGCGCAGGCGGACCTGAGAGCATCGCGCCGCCATCCTGCTGCGAATTTGTGGAATATGGCGATCTGGACGCGCTGGAACATGCCCTGCGCAGCCGGTTGGAAGCCACACCGGACCGGGCGGCGATTGCCGCAGATGCTGCAGCACGGTTCAGTATGGAGAATATGTATCGTGCCTATAAGGCTGAGTATACGTCGCTTTCGTTAATGGCAGATAAATTGGAAAGCAAAGAGGTCAAACTGTGGAAAAGCAGAAAACACATCTGACAGAACACCAAACACTCCTGTTGGAGATGCTGCATGATTTTGACCAAGTCTGTCGAAATCATAACATACATTATCAGTTATTTGCCGGAACTGCACTTGGCGCTGTAAGACACGGGGGATTCATTCCGTGGGATGATGACATTGATGTTATTCTCATGCGCGACGAGTATGAACGCTTCTTCCGAGAAGCCGCAGGCGACTTTGACCCATCGGTCTATTATGTTCAAAAAGATAACAGCCCACATTGGCCGATGCAGTTTTCGAAGCTCCGGCGAAACGGAACTGCCTGCATGGAAAAATATCATCCGAAGGACAAATTAGTACACCAAGGCGTTTATATTGATATTTTCCCATGTGATAATCTGGCAAATAATGGCTTGATCCGAAGGCTTCAGTTTGCTGCATCTAAAGTTGTCATCGCCAAAGCGCTGTATGTCCGCGGCTATGAAACAAACAGCATTGCAAAGAAACTGTTTATGCAGTTTTGCCGCATAGTGCCGCGCCGTCCTCTTGAGGAATTCTGCATACGCAGGAAGGACGCAGGCACAGAAATGGTACATTCCTTTCTGGCAGCTTCCAAAAGCTATAAAAAGAACCTTTTGTTCCGGGAATGGCTCAACAACACAATGGAAATCCAATTTGAGGATTTCACGTTCCCGATCTCACGGCATTATGACGCTCTTTTGCGAAATTTATATGGAGATTACCATCGGATTCCCTCTCCAGAGGAGCGTAAATGTAAGGAACATGCCGCAATTCTGGACCTAGAGCATTCCTATACTGAATATCTGGACAAGCAAGCTACTATGTCAATCAAAATACATACAAAATGTATTCGATAAAGAAGCAGGAGGGTGATCGATGTAACATTTCGCTAAGTTTCGAAGGTACATGTATTCAAATTATTTCAGAGAGGGGTAAAACAACATGAGGAAAGCCATTTCTATACTGCTCGTATTCGTGATGTGTCTATCGCTTCTCCCGGCGAATGCCATCGCAAAAGATAGCAGTAGAACCGAGCAGCCCTTGAGTACCGAATTGAATAAGGGCAGCGAAATTCCCGGTACCGCTTACCACGTTATTTCCAAGAAAAACTACTCCATCGCGCCGGATATTTCCGAGTCCGTGATTATCACGAACAACGACGCGGGCAACTCCCAAACCGTTGCCAACGTCATGCAGGTCAACCCGAATGAGGGACGGGCGAAGATTGTGGCCGGTTACGGCAACCGCAACCCGAAGGAGCTTGGCTGGACGCTGAAGACCACGACCGAGCAGGCGCACGTCTATGAAAGGGAGACGGGCCTGAACGTCGTCGGCGGCGTCAACGCCTCGTGGTTCAACATCAACACCGGCGAGCCTTCCGGCTATCTCGTGATGAACGGTGTCGTGCATCACGATAACTCCAGCCGCGCCTTCCTCGCCGCGTTTGATGACGGCTCCGTCAACGTCTTCCGCGAGGGCACGACCCTTGCGCAGGCCGAGGCCAGCCAGAGTGAAAAGCAGGGCAAGGCCGTTCAGATCGTCGAAGCGGTCGACGCGCTCGTCGCCATGGTCTGGGATGGCAAGGTCGTTGTCTCCCAGTCCGGCAACAGCGGCTATTACCCGCGCACCAGCGTCGGCGTCAAGGCAGACGGCACGGTCGTCCTGTTCCAGGCAGACGGCACCATGGCCCCCCGCTCCGTCGGCTACACCGCCGAGGAAGAGGCCCGCATGATGGTCGCGCTCGGCTGCGTGGCGGCCATCCAGCTCGACGAGGGCGGCTCCTCCACCTACCTCTCCCAACGCGAGGGCGAAAGCGACCTGACCATGCGCAACACACCCGCAGGTGGCAGCGAGCGCGTGGTCTCCGGCACGATCCTTGTCGTCTCCACCGTGGCTGCCTCCGGCGAGTTCGACCACGCCGCCGTCACGCCTGACGGCGAATACTACACACCCAATTCCACGGTCGAGCTGACGGCCAGCGCCATGGACTTCTCCGGCGCTCCGGCAAAGGCGCTCCCCGCGGACGCCGTCTTCACGGTCAGCGATGCGGCCATGGGCACTGTGAGCGAGACCACTGTCAATGGCAGCGGCGCTTCCGCCGTGTTCACTTCGTCCGGCAAGACCGGCGACGTGACGATCGACCTAATCAGCGGCGGCAAGACGGTCGGTTCGACCATCCTGCATGTGCAGGAGCCGGACGCCCTTTCGTTCGCGTCGAGTGAAGTCAACCTCAACTATAACGACGTCAGCGACCTTGGCTTCCGGGCGACCTATCAATCCGAGCAGGTCCATCTCAAGGACGGCGACATCAGCTGGGCCATCTCCGACCCGGATGCAGGTTCGTTTGCAAACAACCGCTTCACCGTCACGAGCAACGTGAAATACTCCGGCAGCCCGACCGTCACCGCCACGCGCGGCGACCTGAGCGCCACAGTTACCGTGAATATCGGCATGGAGCCGACCATGATCCTCGACGGCGGCGATGAGGACCCGTGGGATTATTCCACCATCGGCACGACCGTCGAAAGCTTTGACGGCATGGCCTCCAATGCAGTCGCGACCTATCACTATGCCGGCCGCGGCGGCGTCGTCAAGGGCTCCATCGTCTCCGATACCGCCGAGGAATATGCCGACATCGTCCGCTTCGGTCATAAGGCCATCAAGCTGGAATATGACTGGACCGGTCTCACCGGTACCGATGGAGCCTGTCTCGGCCTTGGCGACAATCTCGCCATTGACGGCACGCCGACAGCGCTTGGTGTCTGGGTCTATATCCCCGAGGGAGTCCCTGTCCCGTGGCTGCGTGCCCAGATCGCCACCAGTACAAATAATGGCCAAAGCTGGACGAACGCCTATGTCAATTTCAGCAATGGCAGCGCCGGGAGCGGCGAGGGGCTGAAGACCGGCTGGCAGTATCTTGAGGCTGATCTTACTCAGTACGCCGGTGCCCTGATCCGCGCCAACAGCGGCATGCTGTTCCGTGCGATGGTCACTACCGGCGGCATCGGCTGGTACACCACCGACGGCGTCAAGCTCGACAAGGGCGACCTGAAGGGCTACATTCTTCTCGATAATTTCTGCGTCGTCTACGGCGCAAACAATCAGGACGTCACGGCTCCGGTCGTGACCTCCATCCAGCTCGTGAACGACGACGGCACCAAGACAGAGCTCGAGGACGGCATGACCCTCCACTCCGACAAGCTCCGCTTTTTCGTCACCTACCACGACAGCGAGGAGACCGATCCCTACGCCACCGGCGTGGAATCCGCCTACTTCTACTTCGACGGCACCTATCGCGGCAAATACGATTGTGACATTCTCGGCAGCACCTCCGGTCTGATGCACTTCGGCAACGGCCTGCACTCCATCACGTTCTACCTGAAGGACGGCTACGGCAACGTAACCCGCGAGACCCGCTACTTCACCGTCGAGGCCGAAAAGCCGGACGTGCCGAACATTGCGCTGAACACGCTGGGTGTTCCCACCGTCGGCAAAACGTGGCAGCTGGCGCTGGCGAGCGATGATCCCGCTTCCATCACCTCTCTGACGGCAACCATCTCCGTCACGCGCAGCTATCCCGTTACAAACGCCACCTTCCCCGAGGGCGTGACGGGCAGCTGGAGCTACGATCCCTCCAAGGGCGTCATCTCCGTGGAAATCACCACCATTGACCACGCGAAGTATACGGCCGGTGCGCTGGCCACGGTCGACATTCCCATCCCCACCTCCGTCACAGAGGGCAGCAGCATCAACGTGCAGGTCACGAAGGGCTCCTACGGCTGCAAGCAGACGGAGGGCCTCGATATCAGCGACCTGAACCAGTATGCGACCGGCTTCACCACGCCCGTTGCAAATTACCCGATTGAGGCCATGTACCGCATCACGGCGGAGACCGCCGTAGCAGGCAGCAAGGCCACCGCGACCGTGACCGTCGTGCGCGACGGCGCTGCGGCAGCCGGTGTCAGCGTCTATGCCAATGACGTCCTGCAGGGTCAGACCGACGAGAACGGCCGGATCGACATCTCCGGCCTGACGGCAAGCGAGGGCAGCGTGAACCTGCGCGCCGAGGACGCCGAGGGCAACTGCTCCTATCAGATCACCCTGTTCAGCTACAACGCCGTGGGCGACGAGACCGGCGCACCATACAATATCATCTACGCCCTCTCCCCTGCCGCAGACGGCAAGACCATCACCTGGATGAGCGACCCGCGCCACAGCGCCGCTGCCGCCGTCGCGGAGCTTTCCACCAATGCTGACCTGAGCGAAGCCACGCAGATCGAGGGCACGAGCCGCCTGATCTCCTACTCCGGCAGCAAGCAGATCAACCGCGTGAATGGCGTGACGCTGAGCGGCCTCACCGCAGGCGCGACGTATTACTACCGCGTCGGCGACGGCACGGTCTGGTCCGCCATCCGCAGCTTTACCGTCCCGGCAGCCGGGAAGCAGACCCGCTTCTTCCTGCTGGCGGACATTCAGGAGGAGGCCGCCCTTGAGGGCATGGTCCGCATCGCCGATCATCTGGCCGGGCAGTATCCCTTCGGCGTTCAGCTCGGCGACGCTGTGGACAATGTCCGCTACTACAACCAGTGGGACGACGCCCTGAAGCTCTTCACGCTCGACGGCATCCGCGACACCGACGTGATCCACGTCATCGGCAACCACGAGGCAGACGACAGCGGCAACGGCGCTATCGCCGTGAAGTCCGTGTTCGGCGTGCCTGCTGACTGGTATTCCGTGGAGCGCGGCGACGTCTACATCGCCGTCCTGAACCACACCTCCGACAAGGACACCCTGCAGCAGTTCGCTCAGTGGCTCATCGAGGACGCTGCGAAGACGAGCTGCACCTGGAAGGTGCTGGTGACCCATGTGCCCGCTTACTACACCAACCCCACCGGCGGCGGCGAGATCTATCAGCAGTATCTGCCTGCAGCCTGCGACGCAGCCGGGATCGACTTCTACTTCTCCGGCAATGACCACAGCTACGCCCGCACCGCTCCCTTGACGGCCGGTCAGGTGGATGAGAAGGGCACCGTGTACTACATCTGCGGCTCCACCGGCGGTAAGTCCTACTCCATCGTGGATAATAAGGACTTCCACTTCGAAAAGGCCACGCTCGACTTCGAGAGCATCTATGTCGACGTCACCGCCGACCGCTTCCAGGCTACCGTTACAGCGTATAATGTGGCAGAGGACGGAAGTAAGACCGTGCTGGATCAGTACAGTAAAAGGAAAACCCCGCTGTGCGAGAATGATGAGCATACCTATGACTACGACAGCGAGACGGACATGCTCTCCTGTGAGGTCTGCGGATACGAGACCGGCGCGAAGGAAAGCGCCTACCCCGGCTGGGCGAAGGATACGAAGACGGGAAGAATGCGCTATTTCATCGGCGGCAGCCCGGTCACGGGTGCTTTGGTCCTCCCGGATGGCACCTACTCGTTCGATCAGGACGCTCTTGCCTATCAGGGCACTTATGAGCTCAATGGTGAGCAGTGCGAATTTGACAGCGGCCGCTTTGTCCGCTGCACAACGGCAGATGTTGTCGACGCTGGTCTGTGCGGTCAGACAGTCTACTATGTCTTCTACCGCGACGGTAGGTTTGCAGTTGGTGGTTCCGGTGCCATGAATGACTATGAGTTCCGCGGTGTGACCCCGATCCGCAAGCATAACGGTCAGATCAAGCAGATCATCATTGGCAAGGATATCACCTATATCGGTAAGTTCAATTTCAATTGGTGCAGCAAGTTGCAGAGCGTGACCTTCGAAGAGGAAACCAAGCTGGAGCGCATCGGCTGGGGTGCCTTTGGCTACAGCAGCCTGCCCTCCATCACCATTCCCGATTCTGTTACGCAGATCGACGGCTATGCGTTCTACTATTGCTCCAAGCTGACCGATGTTACAATCAACGAGGCCAGCAAACTGGCAGTGCTCGGGGAGTATGTCTTCAAAGCCGATACCCGGATCACAAGTCTTTACATTCCCGATGGGGTTGTGAAGATCGGCACTGATATCTTCCGTGATGCGCACGACACCGTAACGCTTTCCGTTGCCGCAAACTCTTACGCACAGAGCTACGCCGAAAAATATGGTCTGGCCTATGTTGCCAGACCTGTTCCCGCAGTGATCATCGCCAGCGGCAGCTGCGGCGACAACGCAGCCTGGGAGCTGGACAACGAGGGTACGCTCAAGATCACCGGCAGCGGCCCCATGGCAGACAACAATACAAACCAGACCCCGTGGGAGGCCAATAAGCATCAGATTAAGCAGATCGTCATCGGTAAGGATATCACAGCCATCGGCAGATTCAACTTCTTCTGGTGCAATAAACTGCAGAGCGTAACCTTCGAGGAGGGCACAAAGCTCGAGCGTATCGGTTGGGGTGCCTTTGGCTACAGCAGCCTGCCTGCTATCACCATTCCTGACTCTGTTACCCGGATCGACGGCTATGCGTTCTACTATTGCTCCAAGCTGACCGATGTTGCGATCAGTGAGAACAGCAAGCTGGAAAGCCTTGGCGAATATGCATTTAAAGCCGACACCAAAATGACCTCTCTGTACATTCCTGACGGCGTTACAAAGATCGGCACCGCGATCTTCAAGGATGTCAGCGGCGTAACGCTCTCCGTGGCCGAGAATTCCTATGCACAGGCCTATGCGGAAAAGTACGGCATCGCCTATACCGCCCGCCCTGTCCCCGCGGCCATCATTGCCAGCGGCAGCTGCGGCAACAACGCAGCCTGGGAGCTGGACAACGAAGGTACGCTCAAGATCACCGGCAGCGGCCCCATGGCGGACAACAGCACAAACCATTCTCCGTGGGAAGCGTATAAGCATCAGATCAGGCAGGTCATTATCGGCAAGGATATTACAGCCATCGGCAGATTCAACTTCTTCTGGTGCAGCAGGATCGAAAGCGTTTCCTTTGAAGCAGGCTCACAGCTCGAGCGCATCGGTTGGGGAGCCTTCGGATACAGCAGCCTGAAGACGATCGCCATTCCGGACAGTGTGACCCGGATCGACGGCTATGCGTTCTATTACTGCTCTAAGCTGAGTGACGTGACGATCGGCGAAAACAGCCGCCTTGCAAGCATAGGCGAATATGTTTTCAAGGCTGATACGAGCCTGCACAGCCTCTATATTCCCGACAGCACAGTCCAGATCGGCGCTAACATCTTCCTCGACGCTGTCGCCAATGTGACACTGTCCGTCGGTGAGAACTCCTATGCGCAGGCCTATGCGGAAAAGTTCGGCATTGCCTATGTTGCCCGTCCCGTTCCCGTGCGGATCGTCGCCAGCGGAAGCTGCGGCGAGAATGCACTTTGGGAGCTGGATTCCGAAGGCACTCTGAAAATCAGCGGCAGCGGTCCCATGGCTGACAACGAGACAAACCACGCCCCATGGGAAGCCTGCAAGCAGCAGATCAAGCAGGTTGTCATCGGCAAAGATATTACCTATATTGGCAAGTTTAACTTCTTCTGGTGCAGCAAGCTGGAAACTGTGACCTTTGAAGCGGACTCGAAGCTCGAGCGCATCGGCTGGGGTGCCTTTGGCTACAGCAGCCTCGAGACGATCACCATTCCCGACAGCGTCACCAGACTGGATGGCTATGCCTTCTATTACTGCGCAAAGCTGACCGATGTGGAGATCAGCGAAATGAGCACTCTCACCAGCATGGGTGAATATGTGTTCAAGGCCGATACTAGGATGTCCAGCCTGTATATTCCGGATGGCGTAACAGCCATGGGCAAGAACATTTTCCTTGACGCTGCGGAGGTAACGCTCTCTGTCGCGGCCGGCTCCTATGCGCAGGCCTATGCAGAAATCTATGGCATCGCCTATACGCTCCGCGGCGAAGCGGATGCGCAGGCCATTGCCGAATTCTCAGGCGAGATCGATATGTCGCCCATTGAGGATGAGTTGGCCGTGTTCGAGGAAGCATTTCTGGAACAGAACGAACGTTAAATAACAACCGCCACAGGGGCCTTGCGCCCCTGTGGCAATCAAACTTGTGAGGATCCATATGCAAAAATTTGACTTCAAGCCTTTGATTCTGAAAATTCTATACAGCTTTGCAGGGGCAATCGTGTGTCTGCAGGTCATACATATGGATCGCGCTGTCAGTTTCTGCTTCTATGCCACCTTTTATCTGACGCTGATATTCTGGATTACATGCGCATTGCAAAGGATGGAGCGACTCGAATTCTGGATGCTTGCCGGAATACTCATTGCATTTGTCAGTGTTCTGATTAATGCCGCCCATCACCGACCGCATTGCGCTGGCAAACGGCACCCTGTATCTGGACGGCA
>ERZ773104.4324-NODE-4324-length-12056-cov-3.502791_pt1 | contig 12056 bp, 9 predicted proteins | sample MGYA00511920_ERZ773104 | MGnify/ENA primary metagenome ERZ773104 (study PRJEB29015, sample SAMEA2737857) | human gut metagenome | biome: human gut; feature: human-associated habitat; material: faeces | place: China | collected 2012 ...
GCGTTCCCTCATTGACTAAACCTCTTTTTAGTTCCGAAACCGGATACAAAGATAGAAGATTATCCAATAGCTTGGGTAGCTTTTAACATTAAATTTTTGGGAAACTTTTCTTTCTTGCTGATACAGAAAGTTTTCCGTTTTGGATAACTTTTAAGGAATGATTCTTGCTAAAGATATTAGTTTTTCTTCTCTGCTATATTGAAATAATCGGACTCTCGTATAAGTATCACATGGCTCATAATTGTACTTATTAGAGGACTCACGCTTTTATCGGACTTAAAAAAGATAGACGAAATGAAGATTTTAAAAGATTTGCATACTGGTGGAAAGAAGTTTTCCAGAGTTGAGCGGATGCATTTTTTGCAAGAGTTGGAAGAAGAACTGAAAGTTTATTATCTCTCTTATACTGAGACAGTAAATAGGCCTTATTCCGAACAGGAACAAGAGATTATTGTTCGGATTATCAAGATGCTGATTCGTCAGCTTCGGGGTACATCCAAGTTTCAGTTGTTTAGCAGGAGAGGTGCAAGACGTAAGTCCGAAGATCCGGATGATGTGGAAGAGCGGGAAGAACGCCGGAAGGAGCAGACAGACGAGATACGTTTGAAACATACCAACCTTTATTCGTACAATCCTCTTTCCAAGAAATATAAAGCGAAGAAGGAAGAACTGCTCCGGAATCTGAAAAGGGAGTTCTAGTCTTCCGGATGTTTCATTGAGAACGTCTGGGAGGTAACAGGAAGAGTAGACCGGCAAATGCGTATGTATTGTGAGTCCCTTGCGTTTGTTGAGTCTGCTCTTCTTTGTTTATCTTCTATTTATTCCTTTTCTGTTTTTTATGTTCCTGCTTTTTCCGATAGGCTTCTTCTAATGTATATTTGTTTACTTTCATTGTTGTTTTATATCCAAGGAATAATCCTGTTAAAAGTAACATCAGATAATTGTATAATATAGACTTAAACTCTAAACTGAAGGTTATATATATTACAAAATACCAGCAATAAATTTGCGGTATTATTATTTCGGAGTTCAAATATAATGTCCGGATCATTCCTTTTTCTTTCAGAGGCTGTTTAGGTGTCTTTATATATGGAAACAGATAACTCATCATTCCACCTATTGCAATAATTGCTCCCCAAAGCATGACTACTATTACAATAGTATGCTTTAGGTAGTAATATTTATAAAAAAAAGAGGAAAACATGAAGCAAGGAATTATTATGACGCAAAACCATGAAGTAAGTTTCTCATATATTGCTATAAAAAGATGTCTCATATAACTATAAATTAATCGTTAAAACAAATTATTTCCATCATTCTTTTGTGATTTTATATACCTTGATATGGGTTAATTATGTTCTAATTGCCCATATCAAGGTAGGAGACTGGTAAATCCTAGTGCATAAGAGTTATTTATTTATTTTCTTTTTACTAACTCGATTTAAAATATATAAGTTGGCTTTTATTGCTATTCGATTTCCAAGAAATAATCCTAGTAAAAGTAGCATTAAATAATCAATATATATGGATTTTCGAGCGAAGAAAATAATATATGCTGCTGCACAGTAATAATATAACATATCAATGTTTTGATGAAACTTGAAACAAGCTGTTTGAATAATATCATTAGTTTCTACTTCCTTTCCCTTTGGATGTTTATTCCTCTCAAAGTAATTTAATATCTTACCTATCAACCATATTATCCATGAAATTAATAATAATATCATGATAATAAACATAAACTCAAATTCTCCTAAGTCAGGATGAAAAAAACAATAGATAATCATTAAAATGCTGTTGAGTATGGTTATCTTCTTGAATATTTCTATAAAAATATTTCCCATATATTGTTTAATGTGTTAATCTTTAAGTTGTTCTATTATCCATTCAAAAATATCTCTTATATAGTTTGTAGAATATTCTTCCTTTCCGACAACTTGATTAGTATGAGCATCATATGCATCTTGAGTAGGATCGGGAGTTGTTAATTCTAAAGCTGTTCTGGCTATACCTGAACCTATTAAAACTTTTTTTCCTGCTTTTCCTATTTTACTTTTATCATTAGGATCCCTTTTAGGAGCCGGATCGCCATTAGGCATCATTCCTGACACGTTGGTATCTATACTGTTTGCTACGTTTGCCTGATTCTTGTCTAAATTTTCTTTAGCTTTTCTGTCTCTTTTCCTCTGATGATTGTATTCAGGACTGACAGCGCTCTTTACCTGATAATACAAGAGAGAGCCAAAGGTATAAGACATCTTAGGCGCATCTGTAATCATTTGCCCTAACTCCGCGAACTTGTCTGATGTATGCCTCATTATTTGTTGATCTGAAGGCAAGTTATAGCTTTGAGTTCTCGTCAAAGGGTAATAGAACGGGAGAGGACCATAGGGTGTCGGGATCGCTACTCCTTGTTTGCCGTCCGGATCTATATGTGTAACTGGATTATTAAAGCAATACCCATAAGGAGTATTTGAATAATTCTTTTCACTTGACGGATCTGCTACATGCCATCTTCCCAACGCTGCATCATACATTCTTGCCCCATAATCATACCAATCCAATCCATTCTTTCTGTCCAATTCTTTGCTATTATACTTAAAAGGTTGGACAGATGAAGTCGAAGCGAATACTCCTCCGAACGGATAATAATGATTAACCTCATCTACATTATTATTCTCGTCTATAACCACCCGATTATTTCCTTGATGGTCTTGCAAGAAATAGTGATGAACAGCATCCGCAAGGGTTACATATCCTACCTCTGTCAGCAGTTTGACAGGAATTCCATTTTCATAGATCACGTTGCCGCAATAGTCTGTAATAAGTGTATCCTTATCTGTCACATGTGTAGTACGAAGTTTGGCTCCTTCCGGACTATAGAGATAAGAAATGTTACTTCCGTTCTCAAACTTTATGAGGCTTGGCAAATTTAAGTAATTATATTGGATATCAGTAATTTTTTTGTTTAAATCTCTTTTTAGATTGCCACTGATGTCATAGGAATATTCTACAGATTTGTCAGCACCGTTTGAAAATTCGAAGCTACCTGCGTATGCCGAATTTGCAGCATTGTCTTTAACAGAGAGCAAACGGTTGCCATTATAACTCAGTGAGAGATCATCTATTAAACCATAATCATTCTGTGATGTTTGACCGAAACGTTTCAAGCCCAGAATATTTCCATTTTTATCATAACCGGTTATTTGTTCGTTGAAACGGTTTAAATTCATGCTGAGATTATTCCCTTCTCCGTATATTGCATCTTTCATTCGGTTTAAACCATCATAACTAAATTTATACCCGGATATTCCTGACGAAGCAGTCTGCCAAGTCATACTACTGACATTTCCATTATAACAGGGGGGTCCTGCCCCGTCTGTATAGTGCAACTTTTGTTTGAAGAACGGACTGTCAATACTTATCATCCAATTACGAATGTTGTAATCGTAGGTTAAAGCTGTTGTTCCATTATTCAGCTTCACGCTTTTAAGCCGGCACAGATTGTCATATTCATTTTCTGATAATATGGTGTCTTGTTCGCCATTCAGACGATATATCACTTGTTTCAACCGTTCTCCATTGTCATATACATAGTCGTAATACTCTGTTATTACAGTGTTTTTGTCAGAATCGAGATGTAGATGAACGTGTCCTTTTGTTAATCCCGTGAAAGTATAAGAATAAAAATCGATATTATATCCTCCCAGATGGTTTGTTCCTCGTTGCTGAATTATACGTCCTTTTTTATCATAATAGAGGGCTGTTAATAGATAGTTATTGTTATCTAGATAGGAACGTTTCCCTGACTGTAATCCGACAGGATTTAAAGTAGGAACAGAAAACTCTTTTTCTTTATTCTTCAACCATGATGGGAAATCCTTAAAGCTATATTCTAGGGATAACCGTGTAGGCTGACTTTCGAAGTCTGCAAGAAAACTATAATCATCATAATAGTTCACCTCTTTAGGGTTAGTAGAAACCATTCCTAACAGATCATGAATAATATAGCCGGTGTCCATGGCACCTCCTCCTTGGTGTCGTTCGGCATATACTAATACATTTGAGATTGCCGGGGCGTTGAGTGACGAACTAATGCCAATTCCCTTTATCACCTCGCGTCCCTTTTGGTCGGGGACGGAGAATATCCATTCAAATTGCCGTTGTTGAAGTCGATTTTGGAGAAATATTAATCGGTCAGCTTTGTCATAAGCATAGCGGTTGGTGTCTCCGTTTTTTTTCTTCATGATACAGTGATTGCGGTTGTCATAACTATATTGATAGGCATACAAACTCAAATCATGAGATTCCTGATACATGGGAGGCAATACATAACATAGATTCCCTTTAATGTCATACACATAATACGTATCATACTGTTTTGATCCATCCATTTCCCGATTCAGAATAGTCCTGTCTTCTTTGTCTATGAATGTGTATAATGACTTTCCGTCTTCATCCGTAGTCTGTATTACTCGCAGTTCTCTCGGATCATATACACTTTCTTCAGATAAAGTCCCTTCATCATTAATTTGATAACGGATGCAGTTTAAGGCTGAAGTCGTATCGTTTGCTAAATATTGTGTATGAACAGGATTTCTTTTCCATGCTTCTCCCACATCTTGCTGAAGTATAATTCTGCTTTCGGGAAAGTGGTCGTACTCGGTATATTGATAAGGAGCATTGTCTGCATACTGTTTTACAGTACTGTTGAAAGGATCGGAAAGAAAAGCTCCGTTGTTTCCTTGAGCATGAAGCGGTAACCATTTTTTGGATATCCGGCCCATAGAATCATACGCAGAAGTAGATACCAAATCTCCTTTTGTGGGAGAAATTCCTTGAGATACAGTTTGAATAGGCTTACCTAATCCATCAAAATACTGAAACTCCTGAAGCATGGAATCGGCATTGGGAGAAAGCATCGTTTGTGTATGGACAAAGCTCCTGTTGATATTCAGCGAGTCTGCGTTAGTTGTTGTAAAGGGAAGATTCTCATTTCCCGATAAAGCCGAGCAAATCGGCAATAAAAGCATTAAAGCAAATATATTCTTCATAATTCATAAGCTTTATTTAATTATTATTTTCTGAACCGTAATGGTAATCATACCGAGAGATAACATTCTTGTCATTGTCCTTCACACACTGGAGCCGTCCTGCTTTGTCATATTCGTAATAAGTCTTAATCCCTCTGATATCGGTCACAGAAGTCATTCCTATTAAAGGCTTATACTCATATCGGGTTTTCAATCCATCTTTTTCTATGGTAACCGGATAGCGGTTATTATATCCCCAAACGTAAGAAGTGACACTTCTGTCTTTAGCTGTTTGCCGTGTTAAGTTTCCCCATGAATCGTATGCGTCATTGTGGAAGTCGGAATCAACAAAATCCAGATTAAAGTCTTTCCATTGAGGAAGTTGGTCATAGGCGGTTTTTCTTATTTCTTCCAGTTTTATCAGCTTGTCGTATTTTTTATATTTGTTATATTCTCCGCTTATTACTGTTTCAAAACTATCTGATTCTTTTTGAATAGTGAGTGCTTTTCTTACTGGCATACTGGTGAGAAAAGAGTCCACCATCATTTTTTCTATATCCGAAGGAGTAGTCATATCTTCCGGATATTCTATTCGCTCTCTTAATATATCACCATTGCTCAAAGTGGTCAATATACAATTCAGCCGACCGAGGGAGGACTTGAATTCGTATTCCCTTTGGGTTGTAAAAACTTTCCCGTTTGTATATTCTTTTGTCGTTTTACTATCGATCTGTGCTTTATCTACCACTTCTATGGCATCAATATAGAATACGTCGCCTGCTGTTTTTACATTTTTGATATTTTCAGTTTGATAACCGAATATAGGATGCCATTTTCCTCCTGGGTTCAGATAAGTAAATTCTTCTGAATAAATAGTATCTCCATTAAATGTTGTATAGAGTGATTCGAGAAGACCTCTTTTGTGGGCATTCGAATGAAGGCGGGAGAGAATAAATCTTGCCATACCGGAATTGGAAGAATTTATTCGCTGACCAGGAATGAAGTGGAGGCTTAGTGCATCTATCTGCGAGTAATCACCAATGAAAGGGTCGAAAGAATTTTTATATTTATATTCCGTCATACTACCATCTGATTTTTTCTCTACTACTCTGGCATATTCTATATGAGGACCCTCCAAGGAATAAGTTGCCATATCCTGAACATTTCCTCTGTTTATATAATAGAGCTGATTGGATATCACTGTGGTATAATCTAAACGATATCTAGGCATCTTTAGTAAAATGCCTGAACTGCTTCCGTCTAAATTCTGATATGTAAACTCCCGGCGGTTGCACTCACCGGTTTCCGTATAATCGCTGATCGTTTTTACTCGTACCCCTCCTGCCTGCTTGTCGACTGGTACTGATCGAATGACGTACTGATCCATTGCACGTTTGGAATAAGTATTACCTTCATATTCATACGTGGTATACCCACCAGTAGGATATGAAATCTGTTTGAGCATGCCAAGCTGGGAATATAGAGCATTCGCTTCGCGTTGACTGCTTGTTATCACTTCTTTTTTATCCTTATCTGTTGTTGTAGAAGGAATGAAGTTGTTGATGCCGATTAATAACTGTCCATTATAATATCCCCAATGATCTACGGCACATGTGCCATTGAAAGGAAATACCAATATTGATGGAAACTCATCTACTCCTATATAATTCATTTTATAAATCTTCCCTTCTCCGAAATCAACCTCCTTTAAGAATAAGACTTTATTTTTATCCGCAGAATACTGATAGCTTAAATCGCAATGTAGTATTTGTTCTGTAGTCGGAGACAGGGAGTTGACCGTCACGGATGACAACTTTAGCAGTGCAGGCAAATCATGTGGATTGCGATCTGCTCCATATTTTTCTGACTGTTTTGAGGTATAGTCTAGTTGAATACGGCATACATCCCCCACTAAGATACTTTCCAGATAAGTAGGAAATTGAGACACAGTACTAGATTCATAGTATGAAGCCGATCCTCCGGATTGAGTCGATACTATCTTGTAATTAGGTGAGGGCATCATGTTTTTAATGATTCCCCGACTTGTATAGTCTCCTGATCGGTATATCAAAGATACTTTTCGTCCATTAGGTGCTATGATTTTTGTTAACTGCCAGGATATGACAGTTCGTTCCACACTTTTTTCTGAGATACTACATTCCCGATCATATAATCCGGACTGATCTCCTCCGAATATATATTTGTATCCATCATTGGTGGTGATTTCAAAAGAAGAAATTGGACTGTTTTGAAAATTGAATACTTTGATCTTAAAGTTGTCTCTTGCAGTGTTTGTATTGTAAATACATATTTTCTTGTTTACATCAAACTGAAAACTACCCTGATACCCCATAAAATTGAAGTGAAAAATGTCCGGAGTACTCTCGTACATAGCCGATGATGGCTTTGAAGGATCATACAGATAAACAAAAGGCTCATCAATAGTACTTATGTTATGAAATTGCTTTCCGAGTAAAAGAGGATTCGTTATGCTTTCATTAACAGGAACAGAACGATGGTAATCATAATAGCCGGCCATCGCGATATCATGGTTCTCATCCGGAATTCCTACTACTGTACGAGTGATAACTCCACCCGTATTCAGATACCATCCTTGCCCTAAAATGCCGGTTTGATGATTGGCAACCAAGCCATTGGATGCATATTCTAAACTTATGGGGATTTCAAAGTCGTTATCTTTATAAGTATAGACAGGAATAGAAACTCCCGTTGTACCCGTATATAAATCGACCGGATTATTTCCGTACCGAACAAAACTTTGAGTTTGCGGAGTCTGGATCGTTTCCTCTACTGAGAATATTGTTTGTGCCTGAGCCGTAAGTACGAGACAACAGGACATACATAAAGTAATAAGTTTATATTTTAATAAATAATTCATATGTTATTATTTTAAAGATTGATACTATTAATACCTTGTGAAAAGGGAAGAAAGTCTTCCCTTTCACAAGGCTACTATTTTACAGATTCATCGCATTAGCGCCCAATACGCCCGCTACAGCCGAAGCTACTGCGATGACTACTTTGAGAATCATATCCCAAAGAGATTTTTTCATTGCCATAATTTTATACACCTCCTTTCCGAATGCTTTTAAATGGTTAGTTACTTCCCGAAAACTCTCTTTTTACTTCAAAGCAAGGACATGCCTTGATCCACTCTTCCGGCTCAATCTCTCCGTCTCCGTTCAGGTCCGGACTGAGATCCCGGTGTCCGCACACCCGGCAGGCGGGGAAGCGTTGCTTCAGTTGGTTCACCAGCAGGCGGAGGGAGGCGCGTTGTTCCGGTGTCCGTGTGTCTGCCGGGCGTCCTCGGCAGTCCAGACCGCCTTCATAGCAGATTCCGATACTCGACGCATTGAATCCCTTCACGTGTGCCCCGATGCGTTCGATGGGACGGGTAAGAAGTGTCGTGCCGTCTTTGCGGATATAGTAGTGGTATCCTGTTCCGTTGAATCCCCGTCGCCGGTGCAGCGTCTCCAGGTCAAAGGCCGTCAGTGTCCGGTCCACCCGCGTTGCAGAGCAGTGGATCACGATTAAATCGATCTTTCTCATGATTTGGTGGAATTTGTAAATACCTGATTGACGGTTGCCTTATACCGTCGGGTCCGGAGCTTCTTCGTCGCCGTCGTCCGGGTCCGGCTTGGGCTTGGGGTTTTCCGGATCGGTCTTGTCTCCTTCGCTGCTTTCCGGTTTGTACTTGCTGAAGTCCAGCGTTTTCAGTGCGTCTTTAATCTCCTTTCCGGGGCGGAAGCGGACACGGGCGCCTTTGATCAACCCTTCTTTCACATCCTTCTGGACGAGTACACCGTTGCTGCGCAAGGTGACATAAAATGAACCGATGTTCCCCAGTCGGACGATCTCTCCTTTCTTGAAACTGTCGATCATCTCCGTGTGCAGTGCACGCAGCACACACACTACGTCTGCCCAGTTCACGGTACTCGAACGCTGGATGCGTTCCGCCATTTCGTCTATATCAATCTCACCGCTCGACTTGGCGAGAGCGTAATACAGGTCCGGTTTGTCTTTTTCCATCATGTTCTTGCGGAGCACGCTGGTGAATGAAAATACTTTTGCCATAATCTTTTTCTTGTTTTAAGTTTTTTGAATCATTGAAAAATAAAATGTTGGGGTCACAAGTGGTTCCTTGCTTGTGACATGACAAAAGTACGGTAGTGGGGATGGGCGATGTCTGTATTTGTCCGTTGATGTCCGCAGATGTCTTTTTTTATCCGGAAATGTCCGTGGATGTCTGTTCTTGTAGTGGTTTGAGGACGGGATTAAAAAGAAATTCCCTGATGCGAGCTGAATAATACTGTTCAGTTCACATCAGGGAATTGGAACGATTCGTTCCTGATTGGGGTTCAGGACTATGTTATGCTATATCTTATTCTGATACTTCGATATGTTTGATAAGGCCCAGTTCAATATCTCTTTCGTCGTACTCTTCGGTGAACGTCAGCATATCAAAAATATAGGGATCTTTTAATGTCTCTTTTACTTGCTTGGCTTGTATTTCGGGAAGAGTGGCGGCGAAGCTACTGGTCAATGCTCCGTGAGAATGATAATAGTCCTGCTTGATTGCCTCGATAAGGAAATCCCGGCTCCAACCGTTTTCAGACATTGGATCATGTACCAGTAGCGGGCTTTTATATCTTTCACTTTTTGCATAAGTGCTACATTGTTTCCCCAACCTATTTGTTTTTGACTCTCGGTTAGTAATTTGCCAATATCCCAATACATTGAAAGCATTTCTTCATTGGCTGTGTAAATTGCCTTTTTTGTGCAAGTAGTACTCTTGCTTTTACTTGTCTGAGTAGATATGCATAGTTGAATGCATCGTTTTGATTTTCCATTTTGATTTCGTCTGTTCCGCTAAAGATACTGCTTATTATTGGTTAATCGCTCCCCCTGTTCGAATTATTTTCTTTGCTTGTCTGTATTTGTCCGCAGATGTCCGCAGATATCTTTTTTTATCCGGAAATGTCTGTATTTACCCCAATAAAACACGCTTATTATTTTACAAATTGAACTTTTATTAGTACCTTTATACCATTGAATAATGCTAATAGAACAAGATTATGGAAGAATTACTTGAAGAGAAAAAGTTTGAAATGAGAGCTTATGACAAGGCAGAGCTGGCTCTGCTCTATTGTCCGGGTCGTTCGGAAGAAACGGCACTTAAAACAATGATGAGATGGATCAGGCAATGTGAGCCGTTGATGGAAGCGTTGGACGCTATCGGATATAACTGCCGGCGGCACCGCTTCCTGCGTCGGGAAGTGGAGCAGATTGTCCGTCACTTGGGAGAACCTTGAAAAGAGAGAACGAAGTACCTTCCCCTACTGCCGTACATACGTCTTTTTCCAGTTTTCAGTATATCATTCAGCAGGTTGTTGTACTTCTCTTTCTCTCTTCTTGTACTTGTCCGGTCCATTTCTTGTACATCACAGGCTCCGTTTCAGTACTTCTTTTCCCTCATTCCAGTACTTGTTCCTCTCCATTCTGGTACTTGTTTCCCTTCTCTCTTGTACCGGTTTCTGTTCCGTTTCTGCGGACCTCTTCTCTTGTGATGTATCTATTTTATACCAATTTATCAGCTCTTTGAGGCTACTGCCACTGACAACTGTCACTTAACGCCTATTTGTCTGTGAATTCTTTTATTCTGATATATCTATCTTCTTGTTTATCAATGTATTTTAATTCTAAGAGAGTCTTTAGATACCTACAAGTGCTTCTTTCACTAATACCTTTTGTCAGTGCTTTCTCTTTGATCTCTTTGTAAGTAAAAGTCGTTGGAAGACTTTCTACGACCGTCCGGATTCGGAAGTAAGATTTCAAAGGTTTTGATTTCACCTCATCTCCCGGCAGTGAAGAGGAGACGAGCAGGCTGTGATTGAGGGTGGTTTGCACGATCTGCATAGCTGCATGGAAATCTTTGTCCGTGCAGATGTACTCCTTCATGCGCATGGCACCTTCATATTTGCGCAGGGCAGTGAAGATAGAGGCTATGCGTGCCACCATCAGTGCACCACGGAGGACGATAGAGCCCGGTGCATCTGCCTGCTCACTGGCTACTTCGTTGAGCAGGCGGTCGAAGTAGGTGGTATGTTCCTCCCATTGGCTGTCGGTCAGCGTGACTTCCGTAGGCGACTGCTGAAAGAAGTAGTACATCTCCAGTACTTGCAGACTAAATTCTTTGTAGAGAGTGACATAGTCTTTTTTCCCCTTGATGGGGGCTGCCGAACGATATTTCCATCGTGCCCCACAGGTGTAGATGGTGAAACGGGGGAAAAGTCCGTTCTCCATAGAGTGCATGAAGTTGGGTAGTTGGTTGGGCGTGCCGGACAGGCAGAGTGCCAGGCGCGGCACTTCAACAAAGATGAGCTCACCGTCTACTTTGTAGTCTGTGGCTGCCGATTCATGATGGTATGCGGCACGGAATACGTCATCGTGCTTGCCGTAATCCTGTTTGATGGCACCGGAGATCATGTCCAGTTCGGTAGCGTTGATAATGAGTCCGAGGTCACCATTATTTTTCAGCCGTCGGATGATTTGGTTTTTGGAGGTGCTGGGAGCACCGCATAAGTGGTAATATTCCGGTGCTTCGGGCTTCGGGCCGGGAGTGGATGCTCCTGCGGTCTGCGTCCCCTTCTTGAAGCATTGATTGCTTCGTTCCCATTCCATGAGCTCCCGTTCGTAGGTATCCTTTTTCCGTTTGTTTTCTCCTTTCAGATAGTTTTCAATCTCTCGCGGAAGCATACCTGCCAATGTGAGAAGCCCTTTGCCGGTGGCGGAAGGAGCGATGATCAGGATGTAGAGATGAGGGCTGTAAAAGCGCTGGTCGAAATTGATGCGGACAAGAGGGAGGCAGCCGCTTAAGTTGGCAATCAATCCTAGAAGCAGCATATCACGTTCGCGTTGTGTTCGTGCCGGTATCAAGGCTGCCTTCAGAAAATCGGGGAGGTTGGCGTATACTTCGTCCGGAATGCAGGGGGTGGAACCTCG
>ERZ773104.4334-NODE-4334-length-12042-cov-3.116042_pt1 | contig 12042 bp, 9 predicted proteins | sample MGYA00511920_ERZ773104 | MGnify/ENA primary metagenome ERZ773104 (study PRJEB29015, sample SAMEA2737857) | human gut metagenome | biome: human gut; feature: human-associated habitat; material: faeces | place: China | collected 2012 ...
CCAGCGCTTTGCTTTGCAAGAATTGCTAAAGCAATTCTTGGTGGCATAACACCACACTATGAGCAGTTTCCTATAAAGTGACATAGGGCTGCCACAAGTATCTTATCGCTTGTGGCAGCCCCTCATCTGCCGTACAAATAGCTTAACACGGCTCCTGTATTATTTTACGATCGGAGCAAAACGAATGCGAACCTCCGGCAATGCCTTTAATTCCGCATAATAATTTGTCATCCAATCCTCGCCCTGTGATGGATCATTCTCACCGGATGCCGGTGGCGCAAATATTTTCAAACTCATATCTGCTTCACTCTCCAAAGGCTTCTTAAAGAATGCACTCATCATATCGATGCACTTCACACCCGGAGCCTTGTAGAACCAGTGTCCATTCAATTCCATCATCAAGTTCATGTCAATTGTCTGTTCATCAAAATATACTTCACAGAATACCGGATTTTTCTCGAAGTGCAAAGGAACTGCAATACCCTCTGCATCCTCAGAACCACCCCAGCGAAGTGTAGCCGGAAGTGTGATCTCACTTCCTTCGTCCATGGACGGACTAAAGAAATCCTCATGAATGATCTCACGATACGTATTCAAAATTGGCTGTTCGATACCAACATTCGCATTGTTAGGATCCTCAATCTCCAAGCCCAGACGTCCTCTATCGCGCATCTGATATAACGTGAATCCTGACAGCCATTTCTCCTTGTCCGCTTTCAGCATCTCACAAAACTCTTTCAGCATGTCTGCCTGATCATAGGCACCGGTTACGTCTCCATCGGCGTTAAACTCAGACAATACCATCGGCTTCTTAACACCATTATTTACATATGTGTAACGCTCATAGCTCTTCTTTGCTAAGTTGTAGATCTTGTCTACCGTATGACGCGCAAACGTATCTCCTCCCTCTTCTGCAACATCATATGGCCATCCCCAATGAAGTGCCATATAACGGTCAACGGACACAATATCTGCTGCACGGGAAGCCTCTGCGAAGATGTCTTCCATTTCCATCTTCTCATCCTCTAACTCCTTACAGCCATCCAGACAAATGATCGTCTTAACATTTGGAGCTTCACGATGAATGATCTCGCAGCAATGTGTAAAGAATGCTGCAACCTCCTCATAAGAAGCACGTTTATTAAAGGAGAACCAGTTACCGGTCGCCTCATGGTTGATACGAAGCAATACACGTCCAAACGTACGAAGATCCTTTGCGATTGCAATAATATGATCATCGGTAAGCTTTGGATCAATTGTCATCGTAAGCAGCACATCCTGTCCATGTTTACGGACATCTCTCATATAAGTAAACGGCTCATCATCTAATGTTCCATTCAAACCACCCTTATAGGTGAAATAATCATCGTATGGAAAATCCCATGCGAACTGTACAGACGGATCTGCATGCACAACACTGGCACGTCCCGGCCACTTATCGTCATTTGGATAATAGCAGTACATCAGATTGACAGCTCTATGTGGGCGTCCCAGTTTCTGCAGGATGTAATCCTGATCCACATATTCTCCACGCTCACTGCCATCGCCCAGATCAACGGCACACTCTGCCGGTCCCATATGCAATGCCTTAACTTTCAACTCTTCACTCATTATATTCCTCCGTTCCGCAGAAATATCCTCTGCTATGTTTTACATATTTAGGAGCACAAAACGCTCAGCTTAAAATAGTATAACAGAAATCCCCCTCAAAAATCTACCGGCAATTTCGGCATCTTATACCCTAAAAATCTCTGATATGCTCTTCGCTGCGTATTTTACCTTCCTCAAGCTCGGCCAAAAGCTCGGCACGTTTGCTCCCTACCATAAACTTCTGGTTGTATTTTTGATAGATCTCGCAAGGATTGTCCTGCAAAAATGCCATTGAATCGCCACCCATCGTTAATTCTGTGACGAAAACAACCATTTCCTGCCCTTCCGGAAATGCATTTTCCATAAAAGAAAAGGCATTCTCCAATTCCTCTAATGCTGCATCTTCCTCTCGGATCAGTTGTTCCTGCTTTTGATCAAACTCCGGTTTTTGCGCGGCAAACGTTTTTGCCGCTTCCTCACTGCCAGCCTCTGCCTCCTGCTGCATTTGCTTCAGTGATGCATACCACGCATCCATTGTCTTTTTGTAATCTGCCACCTTCGCAAAATGCCTGTTAAGCCCCGACAGCAACAGATTGACAACGCTCAACCGCTCGTCAAACGATGCATTTTGCAGCCGTTGATATACTGCGACATCTTCTTTTCCCTGTAAAATATCTTCAATGCCATAATCATCTTCATACTTGCGGTACAGATCCAAGTAGACCGCCACATCTTTTGCCACTTCCGGATGTTGTATAAATTCGCTGATCAAATCTTCATCCACCGGCTGTCCCAGCATTTCGTACACTTGGATCAGCGTGCTCAGATCCTCCCAGCCACGCGCTGTCACAAAAAGCATTCCATCCACATCCGTTTGTACACGATAAAAATTCTGCGGGCGCAGTTCCAAATAACTTAGGATTCCGCTGTGAATCCTTTGCCTGCGGGCATATTCTTTCCACGCCGGATAATCCGGCTCGACCATGATGCGTCGTACACGATCAAGTGTCACCATATCAAAATCCCGGACGGATTTATTGTACTCTGGCGGATTTCCGGCTGCCACAATGATCCAGCCCTCCGGGATCGCCTGATTACCGAACGTCTTACACTGCAAAAATTGCAGCATCGTCGGTGCAAGCGTTTCGGACACGCAATTGATCTCATCGATAAAAAGTATGCCCTCCTTCTTTCCCTTTTCTATCTTCTCATATACACTGGCAATGATCTCACTCATCGTATATTCTGTCACAGAATATGTCTGCTCTCCGTAAGTCTTCTCACGAATAAATGGGAGCCCGACTGCACTTTGTCTGGTGTGATGAGTGATCGTGTACGATACCAGCCCAATTCCACACTCATTTGCCACCTGTTCCATGATCTGCGTCTTGCCGATACCCGGTGCTCCCAGAAGCAATAGCGGGCGCTGTCGGATCACCGGGATCATATACTCACCGTTGTCCCTTTTCTCTAAATACGCACGAACTGTGCGGATCACTTCGTTTTTTGCCTGTTTAATATTCATAATAAATTACTTTCCTTCCATGATTTCTTCGTGATCAATGCGGATCCGCATCGCCCACGGTGGCACTGCCTCTTCCTCATAATCCTGCGCAAAGATAAATGCCGTCTTATATTCCGGTCGTTTTGCCGGATATATTCCCTTGCCGTCCGTAAAGTACAAAAGCCCTTGCAAATGGCGGATCTGTCCGGATTGCATCAACTGATCCACGTAGCGAAAAGCAGGCCGAAAATCCGTACTCCCACCTTCTGTCAAGGTAAACCGCTGCAGCGTCTGTGCCAGCTCCTCTTTACTGGTAACGACATCATCCTGCCTAACCTTATCATCACATTGCAAAATATGAATCCTGCATTTGCCGGAAAGCTCAACACTTTCCAGCAGCAGATCTGCGGTAAGCTGTAAAAACTTTTTTACCAATTCGCCATTTGTAGAATAACTGGTATCAATAACAACGACAAACGTCTCTACCTGTAATGTCTCCTTAGTTTCCATCGGCTCGATCAACGGCAGATTGCCATATATGCGTAACCCATAGGTATAATAACTAAGATCAAATTCTTCGGGGTCTATCTGCAGCGTCTCCCGAAGCGATGCAAATTTACGCAAAAAATCCCGATAACTGCGCCGTTGCTGCAACACACGGATCTGTTTCAGCATCAATCTTTCTTCATCGCCATCGTTTCTGCCCTGCCGTTCCATCTGCATCTGTGTCTGTCGTGCCAATTTGTCCCATTTCGGCGGAATCTGCACAGGAATGGCCTGCTCCGGCTGTGGTCGTGGCCAAAACGCATGCGTATCCGTATAAAATTCTTTGCTAAGTTCCGCCAGATCGAATTCATACCACAAACGGATCTGTTCATAAATAATTGCCGCTGATAATGCCTGTCCCACGGACTCCAGCCGTTTATATACTTTTCTGCGGAGCAGACCGGTAATGCGCTGTACACTCGTCTGCTCCATATGATCGATTAAATCGATCATAATATCACACGCCAGATCCCAATCCGCTGCATTTCTGCTGCCCTGCAGCCACGGATGACAAAAGATCAAATGCAGGATCATATGAAGATAACAGCGGTTTAAATACACCGGATTTTTAGGATACACGCGCAGCAAATGATCCGCAGAATAAAACAGATGATCGCCTTCCGTTCCCAACGTATCAATGCCCTCTTTGGGCTGATAGCTCAATGCCGACAATGCAACATCCATATAGCGGAAGTCCATATACAATTCGTGACGGATCAGACGTAATATCTTTTCTGCCATATACTGCTCCCACTCTGTCTGCGTTACCGCCTGCGAACGCTGCCTTTTCTCATTCGACTGTTCTATATTGGTCATAACTTCCCAATTCCTTTCAAAATGCGTAGCGTTCCCTACGCCTGTTACGCCCGTACTGATAATTCCATTCCATAAGCCGGGAAGCTCCCTCTGACCACTGATCTTCTAACGCTTTCTGCGTGGCATGTTCCAAGGCGTTTCCCGTCAGATAACGATGCTCGCACAAATAATGCAATGGTTCCAATTGTTTCCGATCAATGTAATGCAGCGCCAGCACCTCTGCCTCTTGATGAAGCTGCTCCTCATAACGTTTCCTCGCATCTTCCTGTACACCGATCGGCGTCTGTAACCGTAAATATGCCATCTTCGCGATCGTAAGCGGCGATTCTTCTGCAATCACCTTCGGATAGATCGCATCATATCCGGCAAGCTGTACAATACCATCCTGAAATTGCTGTCTTGCCCGAAATCCTTCTCCGGTAATATTACGCCCAAAAATATGCGCCGGCGCAATTTCATCATAACTCTCCGTATATTCCGGATACAATAACGACGCTGTCTCCTCCCCCGCAAAATCAACCTGTATCTCCCATGGAATGCGTGACAAAACTGCTTTCACACCGGTTTTGCCACGTATATCTGCCCGAACTCTAAGCTGCTTCAGGCTGCGACAATTCATAAATACATCACTGCCAATAGTTTCCAGCGCACTGCCAAATTCTATCACAGATAATTTCCTACAGTTGTAGAATGCAAGTTCTTCTATTTCTACAACTGTGTCCGGCAAGACAACCTGTAGGACTTCATTACCCGCTATCTCCCCCAAATAAGCAGCGGCAGGCTGTGCCACTTCCCTTGTATCAATCAGCACTCCATCTCTAGTACCAGGCTGCGCTTCAACCATACAGTCATACTGTTTCTCGCAATAGAGTTCTAATGACTCCTGCCACTTCGTTTCGCGAATCCCCTCCAAGCCATCTAGTTTATTGGATGCCGAGAAACAGTATGCTCCAATCGCATATACAGGCATGCCCTCTATTTTCTGTGGCACAGTCAGACAGCCATTGGTGCCATAAACCCGGTATATCTTTGCCCCATCAGAGGTCTTTTTCCACAATAGTCGAATCATCGCTCTGTCATCCTCCTCTATTACGTCAAAACCCCCCTGCACATCCCTCTAACGAGGTCTATACAGAGAGGTCTTTCTTGATTGATAGAAAATTGCTGTTGTATAGCGAGACAAAGGCAAAGCGCTGGCTTTGCTTTTGTGTGTATCCTGCATACAGTGGCAATCAGTCAATCGCTTCTAATGCCTGTTTCAGATCTGCGATCAGATCTGCTTTATCTTCCAAACCACATGAAATACGAACCAAGCCGGCAGGTACACCTGCTGCTTCTAATTGTTCATCTGTCATCTGACGATGTGTCGAAGTCGCCGGGTTCAAGCAGCAGGTTCTTGCATCTGCTACATGTGTCTCGATCGCCGCCAACTTCAGATTCTTCATAAACTTCTCAGCCGCAGCACGTCCACCCTTTAATTCGAATGAAACGACACCACATCCGCCATTCGGCAGATATTTCTGTGCTAATGTATAGTAACGATCTGTTGGCAGACCGGAATAATTAACATAAGATACCTGTGGCTGTTCCTGTAAAAATTCTGCTACAGCCTGTCCATTCTCAACGTGTCGAGGCATACGAACATGAAGAGATTCTAATCCTAAATTCAAGAGGAATGCATGCTGTGGAGACTGAATGCATCCAAAATCACGCATCAACTGTGCTGTACATTTTGTAATAAATGCCCCCTCTTTGCCAAACTTTTCCGCATAAGTAATACCATGATAAGATTCATCCGGTGTGCAAAGTCCCGGGAACTTATCCGCATGTGCCATCCAGTCAAACTTACCGGAATCAACGATCGCACCACCGACTGCTGCTCCGTGTCCATCCATATATTTTGTCGTAGAGTGCGTCACAATATCTGCCCCCCACTCGATCGGCCGGCAATTCACCGGCGTTGGGAATGTATTATCCACGATCAACGGCACACCATGCGCGTGCGCAGCCTTCGCAAACTTTTCAATATCCAATACCGTCAATGCAGGATTAGCAATCGTCTCACCAAAAACCGCACGCGTATTATCCTGAAATGCTGCATTTAACTCTTCTTCTGTACAATCCGGGGATACAAATGTAACAGTAATACCCATCTTTGCCATGGTGACCTGTATCAAATTAAATGTGCCACCATAGATTGATGAAGATGCCACAATATGACTGCCGCACTCACAAATATTAAACAAAGCAAAAAAATTGGCTGCCTGACCGGAAGAAGTCAGCATTGCTGCCGTACCACCCTCCATTGCTGCAATCTTAGCTGCTACATGATCGTTGGTTGGATTCTGCAAGCGTGTGTAAAAATATCCGCTTGCTTCCAGATCAAATAATTTCCCCATATCCTCACTGGTGTCATACTTAAATGTAGTAGACTGCACGATCGGGATCTGACGCGGTTCGCCATTACCCGGAGTATATCCTGCCTGTACACACTTTGTTCCCATTGTATATTCGTTCATCATATCTCTCCTTAATTAATCAATTGTAAAATAATCCTTAAACTGATCTTGCGTCATCGGTTTTGCTGACACAACCGGAAGTGCCATCAATCGCTGAAACAACTTTGTTTTCTCCCCACGGTTACCGCTGCATTCAAAATGAACATGTCCAAGCTCTTCTTTCGTTGCCAGTAACTTGATCTCGCGTAACCGCCGCTGCATTTCCTTTGCCGTGCCAATTGCGCCATCATACAGATCCACATGTTCTCCAACCATCTCCAAGATCGTATCCTGTACGAATGGATAGTGAGTGCATCCGAGAACAATTCCATCCAACGGTCTTTCTTTGATCCCCTCAAAAAGTTCATGCAGGTAAATATAAACTTCTTCGCCGTCAAAATCTCCGCTCTCGATGAATTCCATCAAGCCGGGACATGGCACCGGGATGATATTTGCCTGATCTTCATATTTATGCATCAGTTTATTGAATTTTTGCTGCTTCAACGTCATCGGTGTTGCCATCACAAGTATATTGCCGCCCGGGTGTTCTGTTACTGCCGGCTTGATCGCAGGTTCTATGCCAACAATCGGAATATCTGAATACATTTCCCGAAGCTCTTTGATCGCACAGCTGGTCGCCGTATTGCAGGCAACAACAATCGCCTTGCAGCCCTGATCGAGCAGCCGGCTAACATGCTTGATCGTCAGATCTCTCACCTCTTCGACAGTCCTTGTACCATATGGTGCATTTGCACAATCCCCATAATATAAGAATTGCTCTGCAGGCATCAAATAACGCATCTGTCGCAAAACACTGACACCGCCCAAACCGGAATCAAACACTCCGATCGGCGTGTTAAATATTGCTTCGACCATACTTTCCCTACATTCCTTTCCTACATACTCCTGATCACCCGTTTATTTTGAATCGGATCAATCTTTATCAATAATTTCTTTGTAAAATCCGGAGTAATCCTTGCGTCCCTCTTTCATTGCGGCAATTGCTGCACGTGGATGCTGATTCAAATGACCTGTCAACAGATATGGAATATCAAATCCCCATTCAACTCCCTGCTCTTTTAATGGAACAATATTCTGCTCGATGAATTTAATGATCGGGAAAAGCTTGTACTTTGGATTCTTCAAAAATCCAAGCAATAATTCCATGCAGCAGTTTCCTGCTCCGCGTCCCATTCCGCTCATCGTTGCATCCAAATAAGACACACCTCTTGCACAGGACTCGATCGTATTTGCAAAAGCAAGCTGCTGATTGTTATGTGCGTGCATTCCTATGTATTTGCCGTACTTCTCGCCCACTTCCATATACTGATCTGAAATAGTGCGGATCTGCTCCGGGAACAGTGAACCAAAACTGTCCACGATGTAAATGCCATCAACACAAGATTTACCAAGCATTTCTAACGCTTTATTAATGTCGGACTCTTTCGCATTGGAAATCGCCATGATATTACAAGTCGTTTCGTACCCTTTGCGGTGTGCATCTTCGATCATATCGATCGCCGCCGGCATTGTATTCACATAAGTTGCCACACGGATAAGATCTACCGGACTGTCGCTGCGGTCATGAATATCTTCTTTATAATTGCAGCGTCCTACATCTGCCATAATGGAAATCTTCAGATCGGTGTCATTATCACCAACGACTTCGCGAATCTTGTCATCCTCAGCAAACTTCCATGGACCATAAGCATCCACGTCAAACATCTCTTTATCAGCGCGATAACCAAACTCCATATAGTCTACGCCTGCTTTTACATTTGCTTCGTACAGATTATGGATAAATTCATCTGTAAAATAAAAATCATTTACCAAACCACCATCACGAATTGTTGCGTCCAACACTTTAATGTCCGGACGAAAAGATAATAAATCACCCTTCTGTGCCACTTTTTCTTCCTCCAAATATTTCGTATATTTCTTCCGGTTCCACTTGTCCACACTTTCTGCCGCGCGATCTTCCATGTGTATTCGATCCGAACGGTTCTTAAGATTGGACAAAAAAATATACCCAAAATGCCGGTTCCTGAATTTTGAGTCCTAGCGATCAGCTAGGTGGGCAACCGCATATGAAATGCAATCTTCCTCTGCAATGAAGGCATGACATTCTTTCATATATATAGGAATCCCATTCATAAAGTGTAGGTTCAAAATATCAGAAGTTGTCGTACATTCCAGGTACTATAAGTATATACAATTTTCTTGAAAAATACAACTGTCAAATGAATTTACTCATATTCTTCCAGCGAAGTCAGCTCCATAAACGTAAAGGTAAAGGTCGTACCTTCTCCCGGCACACTCTGCACCTCAACGTCACCTCCATGGCGTAATATGATCTGCTTAGCGATCATTAGTCCAAGCCCGGTTCCTTTTTCATTTTGTGTCAGCTTTGATTTATAAAACTTTTCAAAAATATATGGCAGCTCTTCCGGTGCGATCCCAATGCCCTGATCAGCGATCTGTGCCTTGATCAGACCGTCCCGGCTGACAAGAGTCAAGTGCACCTTGCCCCCTCGTTCAGAAAACTTTACGGCATTATCTAACACGATCAAAAACATTTGCCGTAATCTTCCATAATCGCCCTCGATCATAAATGGCTGCTCTTCCGGTATATCAACCACAAAATGAATCTCTTTGTCCTCGCCGATCACGCGTGCACTACGCATTACGTCCGCAAAGATCTGTGCCAAGCTGACAGGTTCTTTGTCCATCTGAAAATCCGGATTCTGCATTTTAGAGAGTAAAAACAGATCCTGCACCAGACGTTCCATCCCCTGACACTCTAATAAGATCCGGTCATATACGCCGCGGACATCTTCCTCCCCCGAAAGCACATCATCGTGAAGCATTTCCGCATATCCGCGCACTACTGTGATCGGTGTCCGCAATTCATGAGAAACATTTGCAAAAAAGTCTCTTCTTACCTGCTCTAAATTCGCACGTTCCTGCTCCGCTTTTGTCAAGCGCTCTGCAAGAACATCTAATTGCTCCTCCAACTGTGATAACTGCCTGCTGTGACTGTACTTCTCAACCGGAGAATAATCGCCTCCCGCAATTCTTCGGATTGTCTTACCGATCTTGTTGATCGGCAGAGACAGATATTTTGTAAAGATCAAAGCGATCAAATACGAAATAACTACCGCTACCACTGCACTGAGAGAAATCAGATATTTCCCCTCTCTTAGTCCCATCGTCTGGCGGTCGATCATAGAAACCATCATAACCGCTCCGATCACCTGATCGGTTTTGTAATCGTGCACCGGGATCGCCACACGAAGGATCATCATACCATATGCTTTATCATAGCTTGATGACGCTCCTGTCTGTCCCCCAAACGCCTGGCGAAGCACCGCATACATTTCATCGGTCAGATTGTCATCGTTCATTTCTGCATTCGTAAAATCATCTTTCAAGGCATTTTTCGCCTTATGATTACTGAGGATCCATACATCTGTGTTCTCTGCACTCTCAATCTCATCAATATAAACGGAATATTTTTCATACTGTCCGACATTCTTCTTGTACTGAAACTTGGACACCCGGCGTGCTATCTTTTTGCCCTGTTTGGTCAAAAGTTCCGTGTAGGAGCGCGTGTAATTGCGCTGATATAAATAATTAAAGATTGCCCCGGTCAACAGCAGCGAAACAGCAAGCACCACAACAAAAGACAGATAAATGCGTACAGATATATCATTTCTGCCAAGCTTGGAATCATTCCATTTTTGTCTGATCTTATGCAGCCCTTTCATGTCTTACTGTCCTCCGGCAATCTCTAGCTTGTAGCCGACGCCCCAGATCGTCTTGATCGTCCAGTCCGGATGCGGCACAGAATCAAGTTTCGCACGCAGTCTTTTGATATGTGAATCTACCGTGCGGCTGTCTCCGTAATAATCATAGCCCCATAAACTGTCAAGCAGATTATCTCTGGTAAATACTTTGCCCGGTGTACTTGCTAACGTCCACATGGTTTCAATTTCTTTTTTCGTCATTGGAATCTTTTTGCCATCAATGCAAAATGTATATTCATCTAAATTCACTTCCATATTGCTGACACGTAAGATCTGTCCGGACTGCGTCTCCACACTCTGACGGCTTATCCGACGAAGCACCGCGCGCAGTCTCGCCATAACCTCACTCGGGCTAAACGGTTTCACAATATAATCATCTGCACCAATGTCTAATCCCATGATCTTATCATAGTCTTCGCCTCGTGCCGTAATTAAAATGATCGGTACGGCGGATTCCTGTCGGATCGTGCGGCACACCTCATAGCCATCCTTCCCCGGCATCATCACATCCAGCAGTATGGCCGCCGGATGATATTCGTGAAACAGCTCTTCCGTCTGAATGCCATCTGTGGCGATCAACGCTCCATAACCTTCTTTTTTGACATATTTTTCTAAAATATCCGTAATATCTTTATTATCATCTGCAATCAATATGTATTCCATGAGTTCCTCCTTCGTCGAATCTGACCACTTCCTGTAATAAGTATAATAGTATTTGAAAAAGATGGCAAATATTTGACACCTTTCTGCCATTATCTTATTCTATGATAAATGCGAACCTGATATAGGTGGGAAATGATAATACATGCTATTTGTGTTGATACACACCGGACACGAATTGTCTTATGCATGGAACACGTGTGTAGAAATGAGGATAATTATGAACTATAGAAAACAAATAAAACTGGCGCTGATCGCACTGGTCTTGATCTTGTGCACACAAGGTAAACCGGCCGCCGCTAAGGCACCGAAGATCCCCGTCGTTGCAACCGAGATCAACGGCAAACAGGCTTTAGATGCCTCTGGCGCTTTACAGCGTTCCAAAAAACCGGGAACAAAGAAAAATTTTCAAAAAAAAATATTTATCGGTGACTCCTCCAGTCTCACGTTACTAGACGATCTGGATGGATATGAAACGACTTTTAAAAGTTCCAATCCTTCCATTCTCAAGGTAACAAAAGTATCCGAAAATACTTGCGATTACTATGGTATGGCGGCCGGTACAGCAACCATTCAGATCCGCATCCGATCAACGTCAGGACTTTTCTTTATGAATCGTCCA
>ERZ773104.4343-NODE-4343-length-12024-cov-3.402289_pt1 | contig 12024 bp, 9 predicted proteins | sample MGYA00511920_ERZ773104 | MGnify/ENA primary metagenome ERZ773104 (study PRJEB29015, sample SAMEA2737857) | human gut metagenome | biome: human gut; feature: human-associated habitat; material: faeces | place: China | collected 2012 ...
TATGTTAATGTTCGCTCATGGATTCAACATTCATTTCGGATGTATCGTTCCACCAAAGAATGTAGATGTTACCATGATTGCTCCAAAAGCACCAGGACATACAGTAAGAAGCGAATATCAGGCAGGAAAAGGAACACCATGTCTGATCGCAGTAGAACAGGATTACACAGGAAAAGCCTGGGACAGAGCACTTGCTTACGGTCTTGCAATCGGTGGAGCAAGAGCAGGACTTCTTGAAACAACATACAGAGTAGAGACAGAAACAGACCTCTTCGGAGAACAGGCTGTACTTTGCGGTGGTGTATGTGCCCTTATGCAGACAGGTTTCGAAACACTTTGCGAAGCAGGATACGATCCAAGAAACGCATACTTCGAATGTATCCATGAAATGAAACTGATCGTAGACCTGATCTACCAGAGCGGATTCGCCGGAATGAGATACTCAATCTCCAACACAGCAGAATACGGTGATTACATCACAGGACCTAAGATCATCACAGAAGATACAAAGAAAGCAATGAAGAAGATCCTCTCAGACATCCAGGACGGAACATTCGCAAAAGAATTCCTTCTCGACATGTCACCGGCAGGACGTCAGGTACACTTCAAAGCAATGAGAAAGAAAGCCGCAGAACATCCATCAGAAGTAGTAGGAGAAGAAATCAGAAAACTCTACAGCTGGAATGGTGAAGATAAACTGATCAATAACTAAGCGATAGGCAACAAGCCGGTCAGCTAATCAGAAATAGAAGGAGTCCCGGAAAAACATGCTCGCATGCTTTTCCGGGACTCCTTCTATTTCTGATTAGTTAGTTGGCGCCGCCAACGGTCGAACAAGCTCTGCTTGTGAGACTCTGACCGGCTTGTATGTAAATCATTCGACCCACAAACTCACAAACACACCCAGCGGAATCGCGCTCTCGCGCCAATTCCGCGTCCCCCCAAAACAAAAGTCCTGTCCTTCCACAAACACACCCAGCCAAACCGCGCTATGCGCCAGTTTGGCGTCCCCTCTAAACACCCATCCCGTTCCTCCACCATACTCCCCCCATATACATATTGCACAACCCATCCCTCTGTGCTATACTAAAACCAGTCAAAACCACCAAAACAACTTAAAGGAGGAACTAGAAATGGATGAAAGACTGGAAGACCTTCGCTCCGCTAAAAACCCAAAGGCGCGAATTAAAATTTTAAAAGGACACTTTGCAACAAGTCATTCCCACATCAACACCTACATCGACATGTCAACGGTCAAATCCCGTCACAACAACGCCCGTGAAACTGCAAAAGTTCTTGCAGCAGCTTATCTTTCTAACACAACGGTAGATACCATCGTTTGCATGGAAGAGACAGAAGTGATCGGAACCTTCCTTGCCGAGCAGCTTGCCGATGAGAACCAGTACTCACTCAGCAAAGGAAACAACATTTCCATTATTACCCCGGAGATGTATCAGGACGGACAGATCCTGTTCCGTGACAACAAACAGAGAATGGTTGAGAACAAACAGGTTCTGATCCTTGCAGCGTCCATCACAACCGGTAAATCTGTCAAACAAGCAATCGAGTCTGTTCTCTACTACGGTGGAAGAGTCTGCGGAATCAGCGCAATTTTCAGTTCAGTCAACAAGATTGCAGGAATGGAAGTCAATACGATCTTCACAAGCAGTGATCTTCCGCATTACAGAGCATATTCTCCGGAAGATTGCCCGAAGTGCAGAGAAGGACAGCGGATCGAAGCTATCGTGAACAGCTACGGTTATTCTAAATTATAAGAGAAAATCAGAAGACAAAAAAAGTCTGTACCGAATACAAGCAGCATTTCAGTACAGACTCTTTTTTGAAAGATTTATGAAAACAAAAAAGACAGCCACTGACGGGATGGCTGCCTTTTTATCATTCATTATTTATCTCGAAACCGGAATTAAGCAATTTCGTTAACAGCTTTTGTTAAACGAGAGATCTTTCTTGCGCAAGTATTTTTGTGGTAAACACCCTTGCTTCCTGCTTTGTTGATTACAGAGATTGCTTCTTTTAATGCAACCTTTGCAGCTTCAACGTCTTTCTTTTCAACAGCAGTTTCAACTTTCTTTACATAAGTTTTCACTTTAGATTTGATTGCTTTATTTCTAGCTGTCTTTGTCTCAGTTACTAAAATTCTCTTTTTTGCGGATTTAATATTAGCCATTTCCGACACCTCCAAATTATCATTTCATAAATTATATAATCATAATATTGAATTCGACGAAAAGTGACACGGAACATCCGTCGAACACACTTATTTATTTTAGGCGAAGAAAGATTGCTTGTCAATACATAATTCCAATTTTTTGCGAAAAACTAAGTGAATAAGACAGAAAATACAGAAATGGGAGAGGACTATGGTTGAAAAGTATAATATCAGGACGGATCTGGCGCTGGAAGAGAAGGAACGGTTTGAATCTGACCATGTTGAGGTCCAGGGTGTGATCTTGACGGAAGAGTATGATGAGGAAAATGAGATCCGCATCACGACCGTGAGGATTGAGACCGAAAACGGAGCAAAAGTGATGGGGAAACCGGTTGGCAGCTATATCACGATCGAGGCACCGGAAATGGCAGTTCCCGATGAAGGATATCATGAGGAGATTTCACAGCAGCTCCGGAAATTCATTGGAGAACTGCTTCCTAAAAGAAAGATGGGAAAGATCCTGGTGGTCGGTCTTGGCAACCGGCAGGTGACACCGGATGCACTTGGTCCTTATGTGGTAGACAACCTGCATATCACAAGGCATATTATTGAGGAGTACGGAAAGTATGCAACAGGGGAAGATGAGGTCTGGTCGGTCAGCGCGATCGTGCCGGGGGTTATGGGGCAGACCGGAATGGAGACTGTGGAGGTGATCCGGGGGGTGGTGGCAGAGACAAAACCGGATATCCTTCTGGTGATCGATGCGTTGGCAGCGAGAAATTCAAAAAGGCTGAACCGGACGATCCAGATTGCGGATACGGGAATCAATCCGGGATCCGGGGTGGGAAATCACCGAAATGCAATCACGGAAAAGACAGTCGGGATCCCGGTGATTGCAATCGGTGTGCCGACTGTAGTGGATGCGGCAACCATTGTAGGCGATACGATGGATAATCTGCTTAGTGCAGTGGAAGTATCTGAATCTTTAAAAGGCATGGCAAGTGTGATCAAAGGATACAGTCCGGCAGAAAAATATGAGCTGATCAAAGAACTGATCGCGCCACATTTAAATGGAATGTTTGTAACACCAAAAGATATTGATGAGACCGTCAGGCGAATCAGTTATACGATTTCGGAGGCACTGAATATGCTTTTTGCAGCTTCAGCGACATAATCAGGCAGTGAGCTGCATATATTATGTCAATATGACACAAAAGGTCCGGGGCAGGATCCAGTCTGGAAAGATATGGTTTTGCTACAGCGATCTTCAGAAACTGGCAGGGAGGCGCGCAGATGAAAAAAGAACAGAGAATTTGTGTGCTTCTTGCCGTTATGATTTTGGGAATCTGGGGACTGGAAGCAAAAAGCAGCGGTTCACTGATCCCGAAGTCCTGGAAGATCAGGATGATCCAGAGTGTTCAGGAGAATGCGGAGCGGCTTTATATGCCGGGAGTTACATATACGGAAAAAAAACAAGGGGAAATCCGGGTGACGGAGGCTGTTGTCCACATGGCATCTGCTCTGATTCCTCTTGGCAATTATGTGACTGAACGGGAGGCGGCAGAGCTTCTGACAGAAGATGAGGCTACCTATGCGATTCTTGCAAAAAAGCAGGCAGAAGAAGAAAATTCGGTGGATGAAAATGGACAGCTTATCGGGAAAGATAAAAGTGAAGAGACAAGGCAGGCGTCCGTACCGACGATGGATCTTTCGATGGAGCGGCTAAATGATTTTGAATATCTTGTGAGCAATTTTTATACGGTGGACAGCGTGACTTATATCAATCCTTCGGAGTTGAACGCTTCGGAGCTGCTTGGAAAGGATTTGAGGATCGATCTGAGTACGGGCGGTTCGAAAATCCTGATCTATCACACCCATTCCCAGGAGACATTTGCAGATTCGGACAATGATCCGTCCACCTCAATTGTAGGGATCGGGCGTTATCTGACGGAGATTTTAAATAACAAATACAAGATTCCGACCATGCATCATGAGGGTGTATATGATCTGATCAATGGGAAACTGGACCGGAGCGAGGCCTATGAATTTGCCAAACCTGAGGTGGAACAGATCCTTGCGGAAAATCCGAGTATCGAAGTGGTGATCGATCTGCATAGAGACGGCGTGGCGGATACTACGCATCTGGTGACAGAGATAAATGGGAAACCGACGGCACAGATCATGTTTTTTAACGGACTGAGCCGGACACGGGTAAACGGAGACCTTGTCGGAATGGCCAATCCATATTTGCAGGATAATCTTGCATTTTCCCTGCAGATGAAGATTGCGGCAGAAACAAAATATCCGGGATTTGCAAGGAGAAACTATCTTCGCGGCTATAAATACAATATGGATCTGATGCCGCGGATGCTTCTTATTGAGGCGGGCGCGCAGACCAACACGGTAGAGGAAATGCGAAATGCCATGGAGGTGCTGGCAGACCTTTTAAATAGTGTGCTGACCGAACGATAGAGGGAGTATTCTTATGACAGAATGGAAACTACAGAAGTTTAATGATATAAAATATGTTATAATGGCAGGGAAGGTCAATTTGGCTTGACAAGAGGATTGAAATTGAGATAGAATTTTTCTTACTGAATTGAAGAAACAGATCAGGGAATCCGGGAAATTGTAAGGAGGCTGCTGCCGCAGGATTTTACCTGGATATTTTAGGATAGATCATAAGAGGAGAGAAAGAAAATGGCAAAAAAGACTACATATGACGCGGAGAGTATTACCATTCTGGAAGGACTTGAAGCCGTCCGGAAAAGACCGGGAATGTATATTGGAAGCGTCAGTACCAAGGGGCTTAACCACCTGGTGTACGAAATTGTAGATAATGCGGTAGATGAGCATCTGGCAGGATTTTGTTCACAGATAGAGGTGACACTGGAAAAGGACGGTTCTGCAACGGTAACAGATAATGGACGCGGTGTGCCGGTAGGTATGCATGCAAAAGGAGTATCGGCGGCCAGAATCGTATATACCACCCTACATGCGGGAGGTAAGTTCGATGATTCGGCATACAAGACAAGTGGCGGTCTGCACGGAGTAGGTTCTTCGGTTGTTAATGCACTATCTACTTATATGGATGTAAAGATCAGCCGTGACGGTGCGGTCCACCACGACCGTTATGAGAGAGGAATTCCGGTGGTAGAACTGGAGGATGGGCTTCTTCCGGTGATCGGAAAGACCAAAAAGACCGGAACCTGTGTCAATTTTCTTCCGGATCCGACAATTTTCGAGAAGACGAGATTTAAAGAGGAAGAGATCAAGAGCCGACTGCATGAGACAGCCTACCTGAATCCGGAACTGACGATTATATTTACAGATAAAAGAAAGACACAGGAAGAGAGGATCGAGTATCATGAACCGGATGGGATCATTGGATTTATCAAGGATCTGAATTCCAAAAAAGAAGTGATCCACGATCCGGTTTACTATAAAGGAGAAGCAGAAGGTATCGAAGTGGAAGTTGCATTCCAGTATGTGAATGAATTTCATGAAAATGTACTAGGCTTCTGCAACAATATTTATAATGCGGAAGGGGGAACCCATCTGACCGGGTTCAAGACGACATTTACGACGATCATGAACCAATATGCCCGTGAAATTGGTGTGTTAAAGGATAAGGATGCCAACTTTACCGGTGCGGATGTACGGAACGGAATGACGGCGATCGTATCGATCAAGCACCCGGATCCGAGATTTGAGGGACAGACCAAGACAAAGCTGGACAACCAGGATGCGGCAAAAGCGACCGGAAAGGTGACCAGTGATGAGATCCCGCGTTTCTTTGACCGGAATCTGGAGACACTGAAAAAGGTTCTTTCCTGTGCGGAAAAAGCAGCAAAGATCCGTAAGACCGAGGAAAAGGCAAAGACGAATCTTCTGACCAGGCAGAAATATTCTTTTGACAGTAACGGTAAGCTTGCCAATTGTGAGAGCAGGGATGCATCCAAATGTGAAATCTTCATCGTTGAGGGAGATTCTGCGGGAGGAAGCGCAAAGACTGCCCGCGACAGAATGTATCAGGCAATCCTGCCGATCCGAGGAAAGATCCTGAACGTGGAAAAAGCAAGCATCGATAAGGTTCTGGCAAATGCTGAGATCAAGACCATGATCAATGCATTCGGATGTGGATTTTCAGAGGGATACGGTAATGACTTTGATATCACAAAGCTGCGGTATGACAAGATTATCATCATGGCGGATGCGGATGTGGATGGAGCGCATATTTCCACACTGTTGCTGACCTTATTCTACCGGTTTATGCCGGAACTGATATACGAAGGTCATGTCTACGTGGCAATGCCGCCGCTTTATAAGGCAATGCCGAAAAAGGGAGAAGAAGAGTACCTTTACGATGATAAGGCACTGGAGAGATATAGAAAGACACATTCCGACTTTACCCTGCAGCGATACAAAGGTCTGGGTGAAATGGATGCAGAGCAGCTCTGGGAGACAACCCTCAACCCGGAAACTCGAATGATGAAACGGATCGAGATCGAGGATGCACGTATGGCATCCGGTGTAACAGAGATGCTGATGGGAACAGAAGTTCCGCCGCGCCGCGCATTTATTTATGAAAATGCGACAGAGGCAGAACTGGATATTTAAAAACAGATCGGAAAGGCATGGATTTTCAAAAGGGGAAAGTCTGTGTATCAGAAAACATAAACTAGAAGAGGTAAGAGAAAATGGAAGAGTCACAGATCATCCGGACGGAATATTCGGAGCTGATGAAAAAATCATATATTGACTATGCCATGAGTGTTATCATTTCCAGAGCCCTCCCGGATGTCAGGGATGGTTTGAAACCGGTACAGAGAAGAACACTCTATGACATGTATGAGCTGGGAATCCGTTATGACAGACCATACCGTAAATGTGCGCGTATTGTCGGCGATACCATGGGTAAATATCATCCACATGGAGACAGCTCGATCTATGAAGCGTTGGTTGTTATGGCACAGGAATTCAAAAAAGGAATGATCCTGGTAGATGGTCATGGAAACTTCGGCTCCATTGAAGGAGACGGGGCTGCAGCCATGCGTTATACTGAAGCAAGACTGGCGAAAATCACACAGGAGGCATATCTTGCCGATCTGGACAAAGATATCATTGATTTTGTACCGAATTTTGATGAGACAGAAAAAGAGCCGGCAGTTCTTCCGGTAAGAATTCCGAACCTTCTGCTGAACGGTGCGGAAGGGATCGCAGTTGGTATGGCAACCAGTATTCCGACACATAACCTGGGAGAGATTGTGGATGCGGTTAAGGCATACATGAAGAACAATGACATCACGACAAAACAGCTGATGAAGTACATCAAAGGACCGGATTTCCCGACAGGCGGGATTGTCGTCAATAAAGATGATCTGGCAGAAATTTATGAGACTGGAACCGGAAAGATCAAGATTCGTGGAAAAGTAGATGTGGAAGAGATAAAAGGCGGACGGAAGAAGATCGTCATTTCCGAAATCCCGTACACCATGATCGGAGCCGGAATCGGTAAATTTCTGAACGATGTCTGCAATCTGGTGGAGACAAAGAAGACCAGTGACATCGTAGACATTTCCAATCAGTCTTCCAAGGAAGGAATCCGTATTGTAATTGAAGTGAAGCGTGATGCAGATGTGGACAATCTGATCAACATGCTTTATAAAAAGACCAGACTGGAGGATACCTTTGGTGTCAATATGCTTGCGGTAGCCGATGGCAGACCGGAAGTACTGGGACTCAAACGTATCATCGAACATCATGTAGATTTCCAGTTTGAACTTGCAACCAGAAAATACAAGACGCTGCTGAAAAAAGAGCAGGATAAAAAAGAAATCCAGGAGGGTCTGATCAAGGCGTGTGACGTGATCGACCTGATCATTGAGATCCTGCGTGGAAGCTCGTCCATCAGGGATGCAAAAGAATGTCTGACAACAGGTGCGACGGAGAAGATCAAGTTTAAGTCGAAAAGATCTGAGAAGATGGCATCCATGCTCCGGTTTACCGACCGGCAGGCACAGGCAATTCTGGAGATGCGTCTGTACAAGCTGATCGGTCTGGAAATCGAGGCGCTGATGAAGGAGCATGAGACAACGCTTGCAAATATTGCAAAATATGAGGATATTCTGAATAATTATGATTCTATGGCGCAGGTGATCATTGATGATCTGGATGCGCTGAAAAAAGAATATGCCGTGAAGCGTAAAACGAAGATCGAGAATGCAGAAGAAGCTGTGTTTGAGGAAAATAAAGTACAGGAGCAGGAGGTTGTCCTTCTGATGGACCGCTTTGGTTATGCAAAGACGGTGGATGGATCCGTCTATGAACGTAACCGGGAAGCGGCAGATAAGGAGAATAAGTATATTCTGCGCTGCATGAATACCGGCAAGTTGTGTCTTTTTACATCGGATGGCAAGATGCATCAGATCAAAGTGATGGATCTCCCTTATGGAAAGTTCAGGGACAAAGGATTTCCAATCGACAATGTAAGTAATTTTGACAGTACAAAAGAAGAAATCGTATATCTGTGTGATGACAGAGAACTCTTTTTCTCAAAATTCCTGTTTGTCACGAAGCAGGGAATGATCAAAAAGGTGGCAGGAAGTGAATTCCAGGTAACTAAGCGGACAATCGCGACAACGAAGCTGCAGGATGAAGATGCACTGGTAAGTATCCGGCCGATCCGGGATGCGCAGGATGTAGTTCTGATGACGGAGAATGGATTTGTGCTCCGTTTCCCGGCAGAAGAAGTTTCGGAGAAGAAAAAGGGTGCAGTTGGTGTGCGCGGTATGAAATTACAGAAAAATGACAGCGTGGAAGAGGTATATCTGTTTGAAGAAGGAACGGAGAGCAAGGTGATCTTCCATGAAAAAGAAGTGACACTGAACCGCTTGAAACGGGCGAAAAGAGATGGAACAGGAACACGAATGAGAAAGTAGGTCGATCGTATGGCAACGGTAGGAATTGATCTTGGAACAACAAACAGTCTGGTAAGCGTGTGGCAGGATGATAAATGCACGTTGATTCCAAATAATCTGGGAGAATATTTAACACCGTCGGTAGTAGGAATTGATGAGAACGGTGAGATGCTGGTAGGGAGAACGGCGAAAGAGCGTCTGATCTCCCATCCGGAAAGTACAGTGGCAAGTTTCAAGCGTTTTATGGGGACGGAGAAGACATTTATGCTTGGAAACAGGCGGTTTACAGCGGCAGATCTGTCGTCCATGGTCCTGCGGCAGCTGAAAGAAGATGCGGAAAAATACCTGGGTGAGTCGGTTGAAGAGGCAGTCATCAGTGTCCCGGCGTATTTTAATGATTTTCAGAGAAATGCGACGAAGATGGCAGGAGAGCTTGCCGGACTTACTGTGGAGCGTCTGGTCAATGAGCCGTCGGCGGCAGCACTTGCCTATCGCTTTGGAAAGACTAAGGAGGATCAGACCTTTCTGGTGTTTGATTTTGGCGGAGGAACTCTGGATATCTCGATCGTAGATGCATTTGACAGTGTGATCGAGATTGTGGCAGTTGCCGGAGACAATCATCTCGGTGGGGATGATGTGAACCGTGCAATTGCGGAAAAATTCCTAAGTGTCAATCGGATTGATGAAGGAAAGATCACTAATGAAGAAAGAGCCAGCCTGATCCGGGAGAGTGAGAAGCTGAAACGTACACTGACTGATGCGCCGGAGGGCGAGATGGAGGTTGTGATCGGCGGACAGATTTACCAGATGAAACTGGATGCGAAAGGACTTCTGGAGGTGTCTGCAAAGCTGCTGGAAGGAATCGGGATTCCGCTGAAACGGGCGATGGATGACAGTGGTTATGGATGGGAGGATATTGACGAGATCATTATGATCGGTGGATCTGGTAAGATGAAGATCGTGCAGAATTATCTGCAGTTTTTGAGTGGTAAAAGACCGCGGTGTGAGATCGATCCGGATGTTGCGGTTGCGGTCGGCGCCGGAATGTATGCCGGGATTAAGGAACGACAGCAGGCAGTGCGGGATGTACTTCTTACAGATATATGTCCGTTTACACTCGGAACCGAGATCATTCACGGGGATCCGAAAGGACCGGCGATCATGTCTCCGATCATTGAGCGAAATTCGGTTCTTCCGATCAGTCGGGTGGAGCGATACTGGACGGTACATCAGTTCCAGGAATACTGTGATATCACGATTTTACAGGGCGAGCACCGCTATGCAGACCAGAATCTGGAGCTCGGGCGGATCCGTGTGCCGGTGCCGCTGGCAAGAAGAGAGGATCAGAGGGAAGCGGTGGATGTCCGATTTACCTATGACATTAACGGAATTCTGGAAGTGGATGTGACCGTGGTGAGCACCAAGGAGCATTTCAGTAAGGTGATCGTCAACAAAGATATCCAACTTACGCCTGAGCAGATCGAGGAAAGAAGAAAAGAGCTGCAGAAAATAAAGATCCACCCAAGAGAGCAGGAAAAGAACCGGCTTCTGCTGGAAAGAGGCGACCGTCTTTACGAAGAAAACACCGGAGAAATCCGAAAATATCTGGACAAGATCCTGGCAGATTTTTCAGTTGCATTAAATGCACAGGATCTGCGGACGATCGAGAAGGCGTATACAAGGACAAGTGAGCTTCTGGATATTGTGGAGAATACACCGAAGAGATCGGTGCCGGTCAAGATAGAAGCTTATCTGTATGACGAGTGGAGGAGGCAGCAGTGATGAACTGTTTTACGGTACTTGGGATTGAACCAACAACGGAAAAGAAAAAGATAAAGAGAGCATATGCGGCAATGTCCAGGGAATTCCACCCGGAAGAACATCCGGAGGAATTCCAGAGGATCCACGATGCCTATGAAGAGGCGCTTGCGTGGGCGGAGCGCAATGTTGAAAGCGAAGTAGGGCAGCAGATGCCGGAAGAACCGCGGCAGATGGAGATGGGAGCAGCGGAGCAGGAAAAAGCAGCGGAATCTGAAACATGGAATTATGCAGAGCCGGAGAGAAACCCGGAAGAGGCTTACATGGAAAATCCTCAGAAAGAAGATGTACAGTCAGAAGAATCTTCTGCGCAGTATGAAGAACTTCCTGTGCATTCTGACGAAGATTCTGAGGAAAGTTTCCGGGAAGAAGAGGCAGGAGAGCCACCTGTACAGTTAGAGGAAGATTTCCAGACATGGGACGGTGACTGGACCCGTCAGTTCCAGAATATGGCGGATGCTTCTGAGCGACAAGGCGCGGATGACCGTGAGGTCCGGAAAATCATGGAGCAGTGCATCAGTCTGTATTTGAATGAAAAGGAACGGAATAAGCTGTATCACTGGAAGGATATTCTGGAGGAACCGGCGTATAGAGAATATTTCCGAACAAAAACCTTTGTGGAATCCTGGTATCATTTTCTGGACACCCACCGGATGTTTGATGCGGCGATCTGGCAGTATTTTCAGTGGATTGATGGAAAATTATTTTCAGCTCTTGAAGCAGATGTGATGCCGTTTGCCTATCCGACACAAGAAGAAATCGAAAGAATGCCGCGGCAGGAGACACCGGAACAGACGCAGGAGAGGCGAACACCGGAGCCTGGTCCGGCACTTCCAAAGGTGAAAAAGGAGAAATCCAAAGCGGTGAAGGTACTCTTATATCTTGCGGCGCTTGCGGGAACCGGGATCGGCGGAATGATCCTTGGAATTATAGCAGGTACGATATTAGGGTAAGGAGGACGGAAGATGAAAAAGAAAAAATCCGGAAAAAGAATTTTTGCAATCGTTCTTCTTGTTGTGATTGGAATTGGCGGTTTTTACTTTGGATATGATATCGGAAGAATGGATCACGATGAGGAGAGAATTCGGGCAGAGCTGAAAAAGACGACTGCTGATT
>ERZ773104.4354-NODE-4354-length-11990-cov-5.501718_pt1 | contig 11990 bp, 10 predicted proteins | sample MGYA00511920_ERZ773104 | MGnify/ENA primary metagenome ERZ773104 (study PRJEB29015, sample SAMEA2737857) | human gut metagenome | biome: human gut; feature: human-associated habitat; material: faeces | place: China | collected 2012 ...
CGCTGCCAAGCTCGTTTTGTGTAGCTTCCAGGGCGGTCTGCTGGGCATCCAGCGCCGCGCGGGCGGCCTCGGCTTCGGCCCCTCCGGGCAGGCAGACGATGGTGGACGCACCGGCCTCCACGGCCGGCGGGATGAAACGGGCGCCGTCGGCATTGACGCCGGGGACAGCCACAAAGATGTCCCCCTTGCCGACTTCACGCGAGTCGGAGCGGATCTCCCCTCCCTCACGGCGCACCTTGTCGAGCAATTGTTCGAATTCGCGATTCACGGTTACCTCTCCGAGAGCCACAGAATGTAAGTGACGTTTTCTCCTTCCTTGGGCCAGGCCGTTCCCGGCGGCGGGCTCTGCCTGACCACGCGCGTGCCGGTCCCCTTGAGTTCCGGCACGATCCCGGCGCGGGCGAAAAGTTCCACGGCGTTGCGCACCGTCTTGCCCTTGACGTCGGGGACCCGGCTGGAGGCCTTGGCCAGATGGCCGGGCTGCTGCATGGACGCCGGACGGCTGGTCTGGACGTCTTCCTTGGCCAGGAAGGGCACGTCCAGCCGCGAGAGCTTGAGGCCGCGCTGACGGCCCTTGTCCTTGTCCGGCTTGTCGTCCTTTTCCGCCTGACTGGCGGCATCAGGCACGATGGCGCCGCTGTAGGTGATGGCGCGCGAGGCGATCTCGCGGAACACGGGCGCGGCCACCACGCCCCCGTACTGGTTCTTGGTGGGTTCGTCCACCAGGACCACGATCAGATAGCGGGGATTATCGGCGGGCAAAAAGCCCACGAAGGAGGCCAGACGCTTGGCGCCGTAGGAGCCCGCCTTGTGGTCGGCCTTCTGGGCGGTACCGGTCTTGCCGGCCACTTCCACCCCTTCGATGCGGGCCCGCTTGCCGGTGCCGTCCTTTTCTTCCACCACGTCGCGCATCATGCCCATGACTTCACGGCAGACACGCTCGGAAAAAATGCGTTCGTAACGCTGTTCCACATTGACCTGCTCGCGCAGCAGGCGCAGCGGCTTGTAGACCCCGTTGTTGAGCAGGGTCAAGTAGCCCTGCGCCATCTGCAGGGCCGTGACGGACACGCTCTGCCCGAAGGAAGCGGACATGAGGTCGGCCTCGCTCCAGGAGCGGGGCTGGCGCAGGATGCCCCGGCTGTCGGCCACGGGCACGCAGGTGCTCTCGCCGAAGCCGAGGGCGCGCAGGTACTTGTAGAGCGTGGGCGAACCCAGCTCCAGACCGATCTTGGCCATGCCGATGTTGGAGGAATAGCGCAACACCTTGTGCGCGGGCAGCACGCCCTGCCGCGAGGTGTCGCGGATGGTCACCTTCTTGATCTCCCACTTGCCGTTCTCGCAGTCGATGGCCGTATTGCGGTTGATCTTGCGCTCCTGCAGGGCCGAAGCCATGACGAAGGGCTTGAAGGTAGACCCGGGTTCCAGAGCGTCGGAGGCCAGCCGGTTGCGGTAGATCATGGGGCTGGACTGCCGGTAGGTATTGGGATTGAAGAAGGGATACTGCGCCCAGGCCAGGATGTCGCCGCTAGGCACGTCCACCACCAGGGCCCCGCTCCAGCGGGCATCGAAATCCCGGGCGGCACGGGCCACGGCCTCTTCGGCGATGAACTGCAACTGCACGTCCAGGGTCAGCATCAGATCCTCGCCGCGGAGCTCGTCCTTGCCTTCTTCATGCAGGTAAAAACGGCGGCCCATGGCGTCGCGCTGCACCACCATGCGGGTGGGCGTACCCGCAAGACGATCGTCCAGCGAACGTTCCAGGCCTTCCAGGCCCTTGTCGTCCACGCCCACGAAGCCGAGCAGCTGCCCGGCCAGATGCTTGAAGGGATAGACGCGGTCGTATTCCTTGGAAAGGCCGATGCCGGGCAGGCCCGCCTTGCGCACGGCCTCGGCGGTGTAATCGTCCACCTTGCGGCGCACCCAGACGAAACGGCGTTTGGTCTTGGAAAGCTCGTCATAGAGCTTTTGCGGCTCGATGCCGAGGATGGGCCCCAGGGTGTTGGCCATGGTCAGGAAATCCTGGATCTCCTGCGGCCGGGCATAGACGGAACGGGCCTCCACGCTGCGGGCCAGCACCTGCCCGTTGCGGTCCATGATCATGCCGCGCTTGCCGGTGACCAGCTCCGTGGCCATATGCTGGCGGCGGGCCTTGTCGGCCAGACGCGGGCCCTCGATCATCTGCAGATACCAGGCACGGCCCCACAGGCCCAGCCACAGGACGCAGAAGATGGCCACGACAGCGGCGATGCGGGCCTTGGCCCAGTCCACCCTGTCGACCCAGCTCAGCCCCCTGTTCTTGGGCGCAACAGAAACACGCCGGGCCCCACCGCTGCGTACGGTACGCGATGCGGTACGGCCCGGACGACGTTTCTTGTCTCCGGTATCGGATGAGAATTTGAACATGCGTCCCCCGCTTGTGATGCTTGCCGGCTAGTGCGCTTCCATACGCCGGACCTGCCCCGGCTTCGGCTCCTTCATGCCGATCTCCTCCGCCTTGCGGCGCAGCTCGTACGGGGAAAGAAGACGCTCCCGCTCCACTTCCAGCTTGGCGCGCAGGGCCTTGCGTTCCTGCAACTTGTTCTGGGCGATATTGATGAAGTAGGTGGTATCGATGCGCTCGATATTGCTCCAGACCAGGATCAGACACATGGTCATGCAGGTCAGCAGTCCCAGCGCCAGCAGGAGCAGCCAGCTTTTGGTCTGGACTTTGCCCTGTCCGCGGAACGGCAGCCCGACCGACAGCTTCTTCATGAAACGGCCTCGGCTATTTTCTCCACGGCCCGCAGTTTGGCGCTGCTGGCACGCGGATTGACGGCCAGCTCGTCATCGTCGGCCTGTACGGGCTTTTTGTACAGGATCTCGACTTCCGGCACATGGTGGCACACGCACACCGGCACATGCCGGGGGCAACGGCAGCCCTCGGCCCAGTAGCGCATGGTCTGCTTGACCATGCGGTCTTCCAGGGAATGGAAGGAAATGACTGCCAGACGGCCGCCCAGGGACAGACGGCCCAGGATGGCATCGAGGAAGCGGCGCAGTTCGCCCAGCTCGTCGTTGACGGCCATGCGCAGGGCCTGGAAAGTACGCGTGGCAGGATGGCGGCGGGCCTTGGCGCGCCACGCGGGCGGATAGGCCTTCTCCACCAGGGCCGCCAGCTGGGCGGTGGTATCGATGGGGCTTTTCTGGCGGGCATCCACGATGGCCCGGGCTATGCGCCCGGCCTGCGGCTCCTCGCCCAAGGTGGCGATGCATTCCTTGAGGCGGTCGAAATTCTCGCGGTTGACCCAGTGCCAGGCCGAAGGCGCGCCGGAATGCTGGTCCATGCGCATGTCCAGAGGCCCGTCCCCGTAAAAGCTGAAGCCGCGTTCCGCCTCATCCAGCTGCAAAGAGGAGACGCCGATATCCAGCAGCACGGCATCGACCTTCTCCCAGCCCAAATCGTCGAGGGCTTCCTCGAACTGGCTGTAGCGGCAGTGGTAGGTATGAACGCGATCACCAAAAGGTTCCAGCCGGCGCCGGGCCAGTTCCAGGGCTTCTTCGTCCCGGTCCAGGGCGCAGAGCTCCGCCATGGGGGCCGCCTGCAACATGGCGCAACTGTGCCCGGCCATGCCGAGCGTGCCGTCCAGGATGCGCACGGGGCGATCCCTTCCGGCATCCAGCACGGGCTGCAGGGCCGCAAGGGTTTCCTTCATCAGGACAGGGATGTGCAGATCAGCCGCATTTCGTTCCTGTCCCTGCTGCTGCATGGTCATGCTTACCTCTAAAGAGCTATATCAAGATGACAGGCCGCCACTTCATCGCTGACGTCTTCCACCAGCAGGGCATCGAAGCGGGCCTGATCCCAGATCTCGAACTTGTCCGCCATGCCCACCAGTACCACGTCCTTTTCCAGACCGGCGGCACGCATCAGGGGCTGCGGGATACGTATGCGGCCCTGCGCATCGGGGACCATCCGCTGCGCAAGACCGAGCAACTTCGTTTTGACGTGGGAAAGCTTCATGGAAGGGAGGGGGACGCTGTTCAGCTTTTCGACGATGGCTTCCCAATCCGCAGGCATGTAGGCCTTGAGGCCTCCGTACAGACCTATGGTCAGCCAGAAGGAACCATCCCCGGCGGCCAGCAGGGCATCCCTGTACTCTGGCGGCAGCAGCAGACGGCCCTTGGCGTCAAGATTGCGATATGCGCTCTGGATAAACAGATTTGCCACCGATCCTACCACCTGTCGCCCACTATTTACCACGTTTTCCCACTTATGCCCCACCCTTTCCCCCGCTGTCAAGGGAACATGACGGGACGGTGACAATCGTATGATTTTATTTGCCAATCATTCCAATAGGCTGCCTTCGGCATGCCGCAGGACGCCCCTGCCCGCTGCCGCCGCGCCTGCCGCTTGACAACCCGCTGGAAAGCCCGGATAGTTTCTTCTGGACATACAGCTTTATTAGAGAAAGTCCGTGTCCCCGCACGGGCATGAAAGGAATAAAGATATGAGAACCAAGATCGTCGCCACCATCGGCCCGGCTTCCAATTCCAAGGAAAAGCTGCGTCAGCTCGTCGAAGCGGGCGTCAGCGTCTTCCGCCTGAACTTCTCCCACGGTTCGGCCGCGGATTTCGTCCGTATCATCAATGACATCCGTGAAGTGGAAAAGGAGCTGGGCAAGCCCATCACCATCATGCAGGACCTGTCCGGTCCCAAGATCCGTCTGGGCGTCGTGCAGGAAAAGACCATCCAGGTCACCAAGGGCATGCGGCTGCTGCTGGGCCTTTCCGACCAGCGCACCGATGAGATGCCCTTCCTGCCCTTCGACCATCCCGAGATCCTGGAGACCCTGGAGCCCGGCGACCGCATGGTGCTGGCCGACGGCGGCCTGCAGTTCACCGTGCAGGAGAACCGCCCCGACGGCCTGGTGCTGCTGGAAGCCAACAACAGCGGTCTCGTGACCTCGCGCAAGGGCCTGGCCCTGCCCGGCAAGGCCACCAAAGTGCGCGCCCTGACCGAGAAGGACAAAAAGGACCTGAGCGACGGCCTGGCCCTGGGCGTGGATGCCGTGGCCATCTCCTATGTGCAGACGGCCGACGACGTGCGCGAAGCCAAACAGCTCATCGCCGCCTCGGGCCGCCGCGTGCCGGTGGTGGTCAAGCTGGAGCGCCAGAACGCCGTGGACAATCTGGACGAGATCCTGAAGGAGACCGACGTCATCATGGTGGCGCGCGGCGACCTGGGCGTGGAATGCCCCCTGCCCCTGCTGCCCGCCCTGCAAAAGCGCATCATCCGCGCCTGCAACGCCATCTCCAAGCCGGTCATCGTGGCCACGCAGATGCTGCTCTCCATGGTCAACAGCCCCGCCCCCACCCGCGCCGAGACCACGGACGTGGCCAACGCCGTGCTGGACGGCGCCGACTGTGTGATGCTCTCCGAAGAGACCGCCATGGGCAACTTCCCGGTGGAGACCGTGCAGTACATGCGCAAGATCACCGACGAGGCCGAAAAGCTGCTGGTGGATGACCGCAAGCTGGAAGAACCGTCCGCCAACAAGGGCATCCCGGAATTCCTGGCGTACTCCGCCTGCCTGCTGGCCGAAAAGGCCCACGCCAAGGCCATCGTCTCCCACAGCCTCAGCGGTGCGTCGGCCCGTCAGGTCTCCAGCCGCCGTCCTCCCCAGGACATCTACGCCCTGACCCCCGACTCCGTGACCATCAAGGCCCTGAACTTCGTCTGGGGCGTGCACCCCGTGTTCGTCGCCGATCCGGCCAGCGATCCCAGCCATCTGAGCCGCGCCGAGAACTTCATCCACAACAGCCCGGACTTCCTGCCCAATGACTGCGCCGTCATCACCGCCGGCCAGCTCAAGGGCTCCACGGCTACCCCGCGCGGCACAAACCTGGTCAAGATCTACTGGAAGTAAGGCTGACTAAGCGGCATCATCTGCCACCTTCAAGGCCGTCCCCAGCGGGACGGCCTTTTTTCATGCCTGAAATCAAGGTTTTAACATACCAAAATAATTTATCTTTTTATTTTATTCAAAAAAATATCCACTTTTTTCATTTTTTTGTTTGACAAGAGGGCCTGTTTTGCGTAGGTTTCATTTTCGCGATGGGCTGTCGTTCAATTGGCAGGACGGCGGATTCTGGCTCCGCTAATCAAGGTTCGAGTCCTTGCAGCCCAGCCATCACAACTTCATAGTGCGTCCCCATCGTCTAGCCGGCCCAGGACAACGGCCTTTCACGCCGTCGACAGGGGTTCAAATCCCCTTGGGGACGCCAACGAAATCATGCCCTTACGAAGAATCGTAAGGGCTTTTTTCGTATCTGGGACGATCCACGGACCAAGGCCGGCCTCCTCAGCGTACAGGCCGAATGCCTCTAACAAGGAAGCAACACTGCGCTGAACATTATCATGCCGCCATCCATCTCCTCCCACTCCCCCCTCGTCATCTCCGCCAGCCGGGCAACGGACATCCCTGCCTTCCACGGGGAGTGGTTCATGGCCCGGCTGCGGGCGGGCTTTTGCCGTCGGCACAATCCCTTCAACAGCCGGCAGGAGAGCCTCATCTCCTTTGCACGCACGCGCGTCTTCGTTTTCTGGAGCAAGCATCCCGCGCCCTTCCTGCCGCATCTGGCGGAGATCGCGGCCACAGGGCGGCAATTCTACTTCCAGTACACCCTCAATGCCTACGAGGCCGAGGGGCTGGAGCCCGGCCTGCCCTCCCTGTGTCGCCGTCTGGAGACGTTCAAGCGGCTGGCGGACACCATCGGCCCGCAGCGGGTCATCTGGCGTTGCGATCCTCTCATCGTGGGCGGCCGCCTGAGTACGGATTCGCTGCTGGAACGCCTCGACCGGCTGGGGCGGGAGCTTTCTCCCTATACGGAAAAGCTCGTCTTCAGCTTCGTGGACATGTACCGCAAGACCGCCGCTGCCCTACACAGGCTCGATCCGGCCTACCGCGCGCCCACGGTGGACGAGATGCGGGAACTAGCCCGGGGCATCGCGTCCCTGAACGCCGGCTGGCCGCACCGGCTGGAGCTGGCCACCTGCGCCGAAGGCATCGACCTGAGCGCCCTGGGCATCCATAAAAACAAATGTATCGATGATGTCCTCATCCGCCGCCTGTGCCCGCAGGATGCACTGGTGCAGACCGAGCTGGCGCCCCGCCGGCAGCTCTCCCTGCTGCCCGGCATGGAGACAGCCGCCAGCGCCCCCAAGGATACGGGCCAGCGCACGGCCTGCGGCTGCATCCCCAGCAAGGACATCGGCGCCTATGACAGCTGCCCGCACTTCTGCGTCTATTGCTACGCCAACCGTTCGGAGCAGGCGGTGCGCGCCAACCTCCAGCGCTGCCGCCAGCAGCAGCCCGAAATGCGGGAAAGTCTGCTGCCGTAAGGTGGTGTGCCGTGGGGCCGCAGGGGCATCCATCCGTCGTGAACAATTTTGCGGCTTATTTGTTTAGTGTAAATTATAAAAATATTTCCCCGCCGCTTGCCTTGTCCGGAAAGAGCATTTGAATTTTTTTGCCCCCTGGCCTACACATCATCCCAGACGACCAAGCAAAGGAATGCCCATGCCGACAAACCGTACCTCTGATGCCGCAGCGCGCGGCAAAGGCCGCCCGCGTGCCTTCGACCGGGGCCTGGCCCTGCACCGTGCGCTGGAGGTCTTTTGGCAGCAGGGCTACGCCCCGGCCTCTGTGGCATCCCTGTGCAAGGCCATGAAGATAAATCCCCCCAGCCTCTACGCCACGTTCGGCAACAAGGCCGCGCTCTTTCTGGAAGCCCTGCGCCATTACGAGCAGACCTACTGGGAGGCCCCGGCCCAACGCTTTCTGGCCGCCCCTGACATCTATGCGGCGGTCGAGGATTTCTTCCAGGAAGCCGCGCAGATCCTGCTTTCCCCGGAAACGCCCTGCGGCTGCATGGTGGTCCTGGCGGCCGTCAACATCGCGGCGGACGAGAAAGAGATCATCGAAACCGTCCGCCAGCTCCGGCTGGCCACCAAGCAGATGTTTGCCGAAAGGCTCCGCCGGGCCATCCACGACAAACAGATCCCCCCGGATACCGATGTCCCGGCCCTGGCCGGTGCGCTGAATACCCTGCTCGAAGGCCTGTCCCTGCAGGCCCGGGACGGGCTCTTCCAGTCCGAGCTCAAAGCCATCGCGGCCCACGCCGTCCGCATGCTGCCGCCGCGCCTCCCGTAGGCCGCAGGCCTGCCTGTTCTTCCCGCTCTTCCGCTGTCCGTACATCTTCGTCCTGTTGCCGCTTTTCCTGTTGCCTGTTCCTGGGCACCAGGTGGCGCAAAGGTATTGACATTTTCTTAGTGATTATTACAAAAATATCCATGCGGACACGACAGCCATCATCCGTCCGCCGGAAGAAAACAAAAGGCATGACCGCTCCTCCACGCCCGCAAGCCCGGGCAGCGGGTCCAGCCACAGCAAATGGCCAAAGCATGCTCCGGCCTGACCCGGCAGGATACGCGCGGTGCCATGCCACCATCCAGCACAACCACAGTGCCGCCTATGCGGCACAGGAGGAAACACCATGAGCAAGAAAATCCTCATCCTCAACGGAAGTCCCCGCAGCAAGGGCAATACCGCCATGCTGTGCGATGCTTTCAGCGCCGGTGCCCGGAGCGCGGGCCATCAGGTGATCCGGTTCGACCTGCACAAGCTGGACATCCACGGCTGCCTGGGCTGTGTGAAGGGCGGCAAGGACCCCGCAAGTCCCTGCGTGCAAAAGGATGATATGGGGCTCATCTACCCCGCCTACCGGGAAGCCGACATCATTGTGCTGGCATCACCCATGTATTACTGGGGTTTTTCCGGCCAGCTGAAGACGGCTTTTGACCGTCTTTTTGCCGTGGCCGAATGCTTCCCCGGCTATGCCAATCCCCAAAAAGAGTGTGCGCTCATCATGGCGGCCGAAGGCAACAGCGCAGACAACTGGAAGCCGGTGCTGGATTACTACCACGCGCTCCTGGGCTTCCTCGGCTGGAAAGACCGCGGACAGGTTCTGGCCGGCGGCGTGTTCGAAGCCGGTGCCGTAGCAGGGCAGCCTGTTCTGGATCAGGCGTTCCGCTTTGGGGCCTCGCTGTAGGCCTGTCCCGGACAGTCCCGCTTTTTCCGTGACGCCGTACCTGCTGCGGCGTCACGGCCATTTATCACACACATGCGTACCCCACCGACATCCCGAACCATGCTGGCCGGCCAGCGCACAAATCCGGTGGCACCGCCGCAAGCTCATCCCCTCCTCTTCCATAGGCTCACGGCATGCTGCCGCATATCTTCCCGTCCGCCTGTCAAAGGCTGACGCCAGCGTGCCTGCCTGTCCCCATCGGGGCGCTTTTTCCCCAACGCCTCCCGTTACAGCTGCGACCTGCTCCGGCCCACCACTTCCCCTCTTGCACAGCACGCCGATTTTCTGCATTCTTGTCGCGTTTTTCCCGACCTTTCTGACTGCTGTTCAGCAGGATATCCCATGGAAACGATTCGCTGGAACATGAGCCCCGCAGAGATCGAGCAGGAGAGCTTCCGCCGCATCGAGGCCGAATGCGACCTGCATCGCACCCTGTCCGCCCCGCACTGGCGCGTGGCACGCCGCCTTATCCACACCACGGCGGACATGCACATCGCGGATACCCTTGTTTTCCGCCACGATCCGGTGTCCGCCGGACTGGCCGCCCTGCGCCGCAAGGCCCCCATCTTCTGTGATTCCCAGATGCTGCGCTCCGGCCTGTCCCTGCCCAAACTGCGCATGCTCCATCCGGGCTACGGGCCTGAAGACCTGCATTGCTACATCACGGACCCCGATGTGGTGGAACGGGCCCGCGCCGAAGGCCATACCCGCGCCCTGTGCAGCGCCGAAAAAGCCCGCCCCCTGCTGGATGGCGGCATCGTGCTCATCGGCAACGCACCGCTGGCCCTGGCCCGCATCGCCCGCTATATCCTTGAAGAAGGCGTCCGCCCGGCCCTGGTGGTGGGCATGCCCGTGGGATTCGTCAACGTGGTGGAATCCAAAGAACTCCTGGGCCGCTGCCCTGTGCCCCAGATCGTGCTGGAAGGCCGCCGCGGCGGCAGCGCCCTTGCCGTCACCACCCTGCACGCCGTCATGGAGAGTGCCTAGACCGCCATGGGCCGCAAAGACCGCACGTCCCTGCGCTGGGGATATTCCACCGGCGCCTGCGCGGCCGCGCTGGCCGTGGCCTGCTGGCAGTCCCTGCAGACGGGCACGCCACCGGCCGTGGTGCCTGTACTGTTCGGCGACGGCAAGGAACGCCTCCTGCCTTTGCGGCCGCCCGCTCCGGGCCGCATGGCCGAGATGGTCAAGGACGGCGGCGACGATCCCGACTGCACGCATGGTGCGGTGCTCTTTGCCCGCCTTTCCGCCTGCGCGCCCGAAGATGCCCGGCCGGAGGACCATCGCCTCGACATAGGCGCGGCCGTGCTCATCCTGCGTGCCGTGGAAGGTATCGGCCGCTGCACACGGCAGGGCCTGGATTGCCCGCCCGGCAAATGGGCCGTCACCGGCGGTCCCCGTCGTCTGCTGGCCGCAAACCTTGCCCGTGCGGGCATGGCTGAAGGCTGCTGGCTGCTGGAGCTGGGCGTGGAGAACGGCGCGGAGCTGGCCCGCCACACCCTCAATCCCCGGCTGGGCGTGGAAGGCGGCATCTCCATCCTGGGCAGCACCGGACTGGTGCGGCCTTACAGCCACGCCGCCTATGTGGAGACCGTGCGTCTGTGCGTACGGGCCCGGCAGCGCAGCGGCGGCCGCGGGATGGTCTTCTGCACCGGCGGACGCACCCAGGCGGGAGCACGTCGCCAGCTGCCCCACTGGCCGGAAAGCGCTTTCGTCTGCATCGGAGATTTCATCGCCGACAGTCTGGGCATCGCCGCCCGCCACCAGATGCAGGAGGTGGTCGTGGCCTGCATGGCGGGCAAGCTCTGCAAATATGCCGCGGGCTTTGCCAACACCCACGCCCATCAGGTGGAACAGGACATGGCCCTGCTGCGCCGTCAGGTGCGGGCCTGCCTGCCCGGAGAGACCGCCCTGCACGAAGCTTTGCGCCACAGCGCGTCCGTGCGCGAGGCCCTGCTCTCCATCCCCGAAGCCGGACGCCTGCCTGTGCTGCACGGACTGGCCCGGGCGGCCCTGGAACATTTTTCCCGCCGTGCTCCCACTGTAGCCTCCCTGCACCTGCTGGTCTTCGACTTTGACGGATCCTTCCTGTTCAAGGAAAGCCTGCGGCAGGCTCCCGGCACGGCCACTGCCCCCCTGCCGCTCCCGGACGACGGCACGGACGACAGCCCGAAAGACACGTCTTCTGACGGACAGGCCCTGGACATCGGCCTGCGCTATTTCATCGACAGGCCCTGACCGCCCTGTGGCCGGAGCCTTTTACCTCTCCCTGTGAGTTTGCCCATGAACATGCCCTTTGTGGAAATCGTCGGCGCCGGTCCCGGTGCGGAAGACCTTATCACCATGCGCGGCCTGCGGGCCCTGCAGCAAGCCGATCTTGTGGTCTATGCGGGGTCGCTGGTGGCCCCTGCTCTGCTGCGCCATTGCCGCCCCGACTGCCTTTGCCGGGACAGCGCCTCCATGGATCTGGCGGAACAGGTGGCCGTCATGAGCGAGGCCGCGCTGGCGGGCAAACGTGTGGTACGTCTGCACACCGGCGATCCCGCCCTTTACGGCGCCATCGACGAGCAGATCCGGGGGCTGGCCGAACGGGGCATCACCGTGCGCATCACCCCCGGCGTGAGCAGCGTGTTCGCCGCGGCCGCCGCTCTGGGCTGCGAACTGACCGGCCCGGAAACGGCCCAGAGCGTTGTCCTGACCCGTACGCCCGGCCGCACGCCCATGCCCGCGGGCGAACAGGCCGCCACGTTTGCCCGCACAGGGGCCACGCTGGCTTTTTTCCTCAGCACAGGCAAAGTGGCTGACTTGATGCGGGAATTGCAGGATGCGGGCGGTCTTGCGCCGGATACGCCCGCCGCGGC
>ERZ773104.4355-NODE-4355-length-11988-cov-2.510098_pt1 | contig 11988 bp, 9 predicted proteins | sample MGYA00511920_ERZ773104 | MGnify/ENA primary metagenome ERZ773104 (study PRJEB29015, sample SAMEA2737857) | human gut metagenome | biome: human gut; feature: human-associated habitat; material: faeces | place: China | collected 2012 ...
ATCACCTACTGATGTGGCAAGTCCGCGCTCTTTCAGAATGGCAGCAAGTGCGTGGAACACTTCCGCACACCATCTTAAGCATTCTTTGAAGGAAGGTGCCCCAACTGGCATAATCATGAATTCCTGTACATCCAGCCCGGATGATAATGCATGGCATCCGCCGTTTACGATGTTCATCATTGGTACAGGGAGACGATTTCCGGATACTCCGCCAAGGAAACGATACAGCGGAATTTCAAGAGAAGCTGCCGCTGCTCTGCAGCATGCGATAGATACTGCAAGGATTGCATTTGCTCCAAGTTTGGATTTGTCTTTTGTTCCGTCTGCTGCGATCATTGCTGCGTCTACTGCATAGATGTCACTTGCATCGAGACCTTCGATTGCTTCGTTGATTGTTGTGTTGATGTTCTCTACTGCTTTCTGCACACCTTTTCCAAGGTAACGAGCTTTATCTCCATCTCTTAATTCCAGAGCTTCGAATTCTCCTGTAGATGCACCGCTTGGAGCAGTTCCTCTTGCAACAGTGCCATCCATCAGATATACTTCTGCTTCTACTGTCGGGTTTCCTCTGGAATCCAGAATTTCTCTTCCAATTACTTTCTCAATTTCTAAGTACATGATAAATCCCCTTTCTGGTTTTGCATTTGGACTCCTGATACACCGTAGCTGGGATGTACCAAGTGGATCATATCTGAGGTACGGCTTTCAGCATAGCCGCGATTTCAGCAAGTACAGATGTAATCCAATGTTCCGAAGAATTCAGCAGGTCTTCGGATGGAGTTCAAATGATTTAATTCACGCGAGAGTTTGCTATATCTAACTCTATTGGTTAGTATATTCTAACTTTTATAAAAATGCAAGAGGGAAATTGGAAGGATATTGAGAAAGTATTTCAGAAGGAAGATGATATTCTATTTAAGTTCAGAGCGTTATTTTATAAAGAATAAACAATAAAAAATCTCCAGATATCTAAAATAGATTTTAAAATACCCAGAGATTCGTCTATTGCATGAATAAATATTTAATTAATGAGGACACTTAGCATAGGTAACTGTATTAGCGTATGTAGCATTTGCACGATATCCACATTTTTCACATCGCTGACAATTATATACTTTTATAGTACACCCACCTGAAGAATTTTTAGCGTGAGTATAAAAAGTCGCAGGAATCATACTGTGTGTACATAATGCATAAGTTGATGAATCATCTTCTTCAGTAGTTACCTGAACACCATTTGAATCAATCAGTACATAATCACTTTGTGAAAAATCAACAAAATTTGCTGAATCATAATCAATGTAATCATCTCCAAAATTATTTAATGCATCGTCAGAAATAAATTCTTCAAAACTTTCATCAGAAGAGGATACTGGTTCATACGCCATTATCGTCCCAGCACTCGCCACAACTGTCAACGCCGACACTGCCACCATAATTCCTCTTTGTAACATCCCTTTTCTCTTTTCCTTCATCATGTAGTTGATCCTCCTTTTTAATGTTTTAAAATCCTTTCCTTCTTTATTGCTTTTATGTCCGGAAAGGTTATTTTTCCACACGGCTGGGCGAATATCAGAAGTTGCGGCTTCTAATACCAGCAAACTTGCATAGTCTTGACGTTTTTCTTTTGTACAGCCATCGACGGCTACACTATCACTGACTATTTCTGCTGTATCTATGTAAAGGAAAAGTAAAAGATATGCCACCGGATTCATCCAATGTAAACACAGAACGAAAAGGCATAAAAGTTTTACTAAATTGTCATGATTTTTCAAATGTGTATGTTCATGCTTATATACCATAATAAAATCAGGATGCAGAGGAAAACTCTCTGGAAACACAATCTTCTGACGGAAAAATCCAATGGTACATGGACCACAGATCTCATCTGGAATCAGATAATAGGTGAGATTATCTTCTGGATTTTCAATCTTTTCAAAGATATAGTTCCGTATAGAATGTGCACCTCTCCAGTATTTAACAATCTCATAGATTGCAAAGATAATAATTCCTGTTAACCAGATTCTGGCAAATAGATTAAACCATTGAGGTATCCATATGTACTCACCCTGCTTTTCACTCCAGAAAGCCAGAGAACCTGACAGATAGGAATCAGCTTTTCTACCAATTAACATTGTTTCTGGAAGTGCATCTTTTGGAAGCAAATATTTAACCAACTGCACAGGTACCAGATAAAAGAACACACCTGTCAGTAGTAATCTTCTTCCAAGAATATAATTATAATTTTCACGCTGAATCACATATAAAAGCAAACAAATCACAACAGGAATACTTCCTGAAATGGACATACAGACTAACAGTTCCATTTAAAACATCACATCATTTCTTCTTAATGTATTCTAATAAGAATTCTTTCTCTTCCTCTGTAAGTTTCTTATCAGAGATCAGAGCGCTGACAAGGGTTTTCATATCAGAGACTGTATATCCTGATACGGATTGTTTTGAAATCTGTGTAGATTTGACAGTTTCCGTCTCGCCCTTTTCTTTAGCAAATTTGTTTAATTTATCATACAGATAACTGTTTCTCAGTCCAAGGATAAACATAGTTCCCGGATAAAGTAAAGATACTGTTGCAGCACCGATCATATATAAGGTAAATTTATGTGTATCGTCTACAGGAGGTTTGCTCATAAAATTGATAAAGAAGCAAATACCGGAACATAAGGTAAATAAAATCCAGCAAACAAGTTCTATTTTTCTTTTCATTCTTTCATCTCCTGATTAATCAGGCAGATAGAGTCATTTGTCTCACCTGATTCGGTTAAGTAATTGTAAATTTCTGTCACTTCTTAACTACAAATAGTCTACCATGTTTTGTACAAATTAAGCAACTGATTTTTGGGAATTTTTCAGACTTTTTAACGCCATTATTCGAGATTTGTCGAGAAATCAATTTGTTGGCACAGAGAAAGCCAGGCAAAAACTGCAGTATAATCTGCAAAATTTCTGCCTGGTTTTTTAATAGGTTTATGATTTAATGATATTTACTGAACATGCTCATTATTTATGAAGAAATGAAAACAGACCTTTCTTTTTTTCATAAGGTTCTGAACTGATACCTTTTACTTCATATCCTGTTGCACTGATGGCTGTTTTTAGCTTTGCTTCGTCTACAGGTTTCTCTGAAATGATCACAGTTTCCCCTTTGCTGTGGGAAGAAGTAACTTTATCTACCTGAAAGACTTTTCTCACTGCATCGTTTACGTGAGATTCGCACATTCCGCACATCATACCGTCTACTTTTACAGTTGTTTTAATCATATTGTTGTCCTCCATTTTTACGTTATAAGTTAGAAATAGCCAGAGCATATGATTTTTTCTCTTACAATAATTTTATGCCAATGCCTGGGCAAGAGCTTTCTGAATTGCTCCAAGGATTCCTTCTGAGGAATAAGTGGCACCGCTTGCAGCATCAATTCCGTCTGCTGACTGATTTCCCATAATCTGAGGATAAATAGTTTCCCATGCATAATCAAAGTACTCAGGTGAATCACTGTTACTCTGTTCAATAGATGCAATCTGACCGCCCTGAATCGTTACGGTCACATTTACTCTTCCACTGTATCCGTAGCTTGAGCCTGTATAAGTTCCGTCAATATATGGTCCTGTAGGTTCCGGCGTAGGCTCCGGAGTCTCTTCCGGTGTTGGTGTGGGAGCTGGTGTTTCCTCTGGTGTTGGAGTAACTTCTGGAGTCGGAGTTTCTTCCGGTGTCGGGGTTGCCTCAGGAGTTGGCGTAACTGTTACTTCTGGTGTTGGAGTTGGTGTCACTTTTGTGGTGCCTTTTTCTGCCTGTTTCAGAATATCTTTCATTGCGTTTATGATACCCTTTGAAGAGTAGGTCGCACCACTGACAGTATCAATGCCATCGACAGACTGATTCTGAATGATCTCATTTTCCAGGATATCCCATGCTTTCTTAAAGAACATAGGCGTATCTGTATGCTCTGCTTCCAGAGACTTGATCATACCTTTTTTAATCTTAGCTGTCAACGTAATTGTCCCACTGTATCCTTTACCGGTTCCTGTATAGATTCCGTCTTTGTAAATCTGTTCGTCTCCCGGCTTCGGTATTGGAGAAGGTTTCTTTGTCGGTTTCGGTGATGGAGTGGGAGTTGGCGTAACAACTGCCTGATTTCCTGATGGAATTGCCTGTGACAATGCATTCTGAACCGCAGTAATAATTCCGTTTGAAGAATAAGTGGCACCACTGACTGCATCTACGTTCGGAGACTGGCTTGCAAGAATTTTGCTGATCACACCCTGTGCATTTGCAAAATAGGAGGCTGTTTCATTTGATGCATCTACAATATTGATAGCTGCAATTTTATGGTCAGTGACAGTTACCTGAACAGTGATCGTTCCTCCGAAACCGGTTCCGGAGCCTGTATAGGTACCGTCTGCATATCCACCGGCAGGAACTTCTGTAGTTGGTGTGACTGTGCTTCCTGCACCACCCCCTGCTGTACCTCCATTTGCAGAGGAACCTGTAGATGAATTTTTCTTTGTTCCTGTTTTAATCTTACTTGTTTTTTTTGTCTTTTTTGATGTTTTTGAAATTGAGGTTCCATTGGTTTCAGAAGAGTCTTCTGAATCAAAATCCTTACCTGCAGTTCCTTGTGAAATCAATTCTTTAATCTCATCAGTAGACATAACATTATTATTGGAAACTGATGTAGTCTCCACAGGACTTTTATCTGCCTGATAACAGGTTACACAGACTGCTGCAAAAACTGCTGCCGCAGGAATAAGTTTTAACCATGGACGGAAACTGTCCTGTTTGGGTTTCATTTCCGGAGTCTTATTATTTTTCTGCTCATTATTTTTGTCCATAAATTCCTCCTTCTTCAATAGTTCCAGGAAATCATATTCAAATGATTTCTTTTCAACTGTATAAAGTTTTACATTTGAAAAGAAATCCTGCCCTTTCTGGTGGGATACAGGATTTCTTTTCTCAGGTCAGATTATTTTACAGTTACTTTAACTGTTTTGGTTACACCATTGCATGTTACTGTGATTTTGGCAGTACCCTTTTTAATACCCTTAATTGTACCATTGGATGATACTGTAGCAATTTTCTTGTTGTTGGATTTGTATGTAACTTTTCCTGACGGAGCTGCTTTTGCTGTGATCTTAGTTGTTTTGCCGACTTTTACAGATGCAGATGTTTTGTTCAGTGTAAGAGTTGGATTTTTAACTGTTACTTTGCAGGTTACCTTTACATCTCCGCATTTAGCTGTGATGACTACGGTACCTTTTGCCTTTGCAGTAACCTTACCGGTTGTTTTGTTGACGGCTGCAACTTTCGGGTTACTGGAAGTAAATGTAACTTTTGGTGCATCTGCTCCTGTTACAGTTGCCTTCAGTGTAGTTGTTTTTCCTTTGTAAACAGTGGCTGTTTTCTTGTTGAGAGTTACTGTTACCTTAGTATCTGCTTTAACAAGAGCCTCTACTGCTGCGTTCAGATGAGTTGTAGCTTCATCAACCTCTGCCTGAGTTGGCTTTTCTTTTGCAAGAAGATCCTTTGCTTCCTGAAGCTCTAACTGCATTGCCTTCCAGGAATCTGCTGTGTAATCTGCTTCTTTTAAGGCTTCTGCTTTTTCTACTGCTGCTTTTAATGCTGTTGTATCTGCTTCTCCTGCTTCCGGTTTTACGATGTTTGCATCTGTTGCATTAACTTCAAATACAGTATCTGCATATCCCATTGCATATACGGTGATTTTCCATTTGCCGGTTCCATCTGTTCCTTTTGGAAGCTGGCAGCGGTAGGAATCTGTCAGACCAAGCTGGATTCCCATTGCCTTGTGCATCCAGTTATCTGCTGCAAATTTTGTTCCGTAAGATGCCAGAACTTTATTACCATTTCCGTAGTAATCCCATTTTACAGCATACATTTTAGCACCAAGAGCACCATATCCGTCACCTGTAATATCTACTCTTAAGAATTCGCCGTAACTTCCACTTGCTTCTTTTACTGTTGCGGTAACATTGGATGCTGTCTGGAGTGCCTGATCTTTAAGTCCGGAACCTGTACCGTTTGTTCTTGCCTTGAATGTGAATGTTCCATCAGAACCTTTTACAGCTTCTTTTAAGCCGTTTGTTTCAGCGGTAACATCAGCAACTGCTCTATAGGACTGTAAATTATTTTCTCCAAATCCTCCAGCAACTGTGCTTCCGTCTTCCACAACCTTGAACTGGGATTTGAAGGCTTCATAATCTTCTGCTTTTACTGCGACAGGTACATATTTCAGGCCTACTACGTTGTAATGGTCGAATTCTACAACACTTCCGTCAGCTTTTGTGATCTGCCCTCTCTCCGGCTGGTTCAGCTTTACTGTGGTTCCGTCAGTGAGTACCGCATCGTTTGCTGAGGTCCAGTAGGAAATCTCATAAGAACCGCCGTTTTTGTCATACATGATTGCTTCACACTGATAGCTTCCTCTGTGCAGGCCATGGTTTACAGTAGCTCTGGTTACTGTGTCGAAACCGCCCTTGTCAAGTTCATCATGGCTGTCTTTTGTTGCATTGGAAGCTGTGTTTGCAGCATTGTAAACTCCCTCAGATGCCCAGTACTGTGCCCATGTCAGACCTGCATAGACATATTTGTAGCCTGTTTCTGCTGTTGCAGCGAATTCATCTTCTGCTGCTGTCTGGTCGTCAACAAAAGGTGTTTCCTCATCGCCTGCGAAAGCATCAGCGGTGTCATCTGCTGCATCAAACTCATCTGCCAGTGCCTCAGTCTCCACAGCAGTATCAGCTGTAAAATCCGCAGCCATAACCGGTAATCCTGAAACCATCATTGCCGCACTTAAAATTGCAGGTGCTGCCATTTTGATTAAATTTCCCTTGCGCATACCTTTAAATCCTCCTGAATATGAGTTAATAAATATATTTCCAAACTGTCCGGAAAACTGAAATTTTTGACAGTTCAGAGATCTTTATATAAGATAAACCTATTCACCGATGGAATAAGTATCTTTCAGTAATTGAAATCTTTCTTTCATGCCTTCCGTCATCCAGACATGATCAGAATCATCTACGAACAGACCGTCTGCATTGTATTTCTTCAAAAGTTCTTCTGCCTTTTCTTTTCCCAGTACAAAGCATGCAGTGGAAAGTCCGTCTGCGTTCAGGCCGTCATCACACACAACCGTCACAGATGTGAGACCGCTTCTTGCAGGATATCCTGTAGCAGGATCCAGTATATGATGATATCGGACACCATCTTCTATAAAGTATTTTTCGTAATCTCCGGAAGTAGATAAAAATTCAGTACCATTCAGAGTAACTACTCCCAGGTAATCACCTTCTGTATCCCGCGGATCAGTGACAGCTACCTGCCAGGCTGAGCCGTCGGGTTTGCTTCCATAGCTCATAACACTGCTGCCGCCAAGATTCAGAATCATGCCTGATACATTCTTATCTGCATCAAGAACTTTCTTTGCTGCATCACAGCCAATTCCCTTACCTGCAGCCCCCAGATCAAGAGTTACTCCCTTTGGCATGGTAACTTTATTTCCATCCAGAGTCACCTTGCCATATCCTACATTTTCAAGCATGGAATTTAATTCATCATCTGAAGGAATGTGTGGGTCCTCTCCGTCAATGTCCCACAGGCGGATCACTCTTCCCATAGTAGGATCCATGGCTCCGTCAGAATCCTTCGACAAATCCAGTACCTGTTTTAAACAGGTGGCAGTTTCATCAGATACCGTTGTTGTATTCCCGGCATTTTGATTGATCTGATATATCTGAGAACTTTCTTTTGTCCAGGAGATCCAGTTCTCTTCCACGTCTTTTAATGCAGAGATCACGTCTGCTGTGATATCCTCACCTGTTGTGTAAAGAGTCTCTGATACTACGGTGTCCATAGCAAAGTCTGTTTTGGTGTATGTGTTTATTTCAGAGTTTCCCCATGCAGTCCGGGATGTGCATAAAAGAGAGGCTACAATGAAAAGTCCCAGTACAAAAGAGTGTCTGTTTGTCATATATTTTCTGATTCCTTATCCTCTTATTGTTGTTTACAACTAACTCTATAGACTATATCACTGTATGGATAGTATGTCTACCAATATAGTTAGTTCTTACTAATCAAATTTTCTCAATAAGTTAGCAGTTGCTAATTTTTATCATTAACAGTGCCTGTATGAATATTTTTCCTTGGGCAGACTGCAGTGCAGGCGTGACAGCAGATGCATTCCCCTGAATGTGCAGTATCGCCGTCAATATCCAGGTGTGCGGGGCATCTCTTCTTACAGAGAGTGCACTTCTGCGCACAGTTTGGACGATTACGTTTGAAAAGTGCTCCCGGGATGATCGGCATGATTGCAAATACTGCTCCCATGGGACAGAGAAACTGGCAAAAGAAACGCTCCTGTGTACACATTCCGACCATGATCAGGATCAGCAGAACTGTTCCTGCAATATATGTAGATTTTGGCAGTCTGCCTGTTGTAAGCATGGAGAATACATCCCATGGACTCATTCCCTGTAATTTGGAATAGAATCCTGTTATGCAGGAGAGAAGCAGGAATGTAAGAAGCACATATTTTACTTTCTGTAATCTGTGCACCCATTCCTCCGGATATCCATGTTTTTTCTTTTTTCCAAAGCATTTCGCACGAATAAATGCGGTAAGCTCATACAGAGCATCTCCCAGCGAGCCAAACGCACAGGCATAACCGCAGAAATGACGTCCGAACAAAATAGTAATGATCAACAGTAATGCCGTAATATCCAGAAAAGAGTTCCAGGTTACGCTCTGCTGTCCTCCGATCGCAAGAAAGATGGATTTGACTCCTGCAAATGCCGTAGAAAAAAGGGAGGGCGCTGCTATAAAAAATATAAGCTGTATGGCGGCACGGATCAGCCGTACCTTTCGTTGTTTCTTTTTCATGCGTTTTCCGCCTTTGATAATGCGTCATTTACTGCTTCTAAGATACCTGTAGAACTGAAAGTTGCTCCGGAAATGGTGTCAACATCTGTGCTTTGCTCGCTGATGATGCTGTTTATGACATTCTCGCCCTGTGACAGATAAGCACTGTCCTCACCCGGCGCACTGACTACACTGACTGCTGTAATGGTATCGTTTTCCAGAGTTACCTGAACAGTGATCGTTCCACCGTATCCGGTTCCTGAACCTTCAAAATTACCGTTCTTATATACGTTGTCAGAATCATCAGCTTCTTCAGAATCTGCCTGATCTGTATTTTCTTTATCCTCTGTGGAATCTTTTTCGGATTTATTATCAGCTTCTGAAGAGGCATCAGAAGAAGCATTACTTTCTGCTGCTGTTTTCTGTTCCTCATAAGTTTCCTTTAATGCTGTAAGAATCTGGTCCTGCTGTTTCTCCAGACTCTCTGTTTTTGCAGTCAGGTCTGCAATATCCTGGGCCTGTTCCTTATCTTTTACTGTTCCGTTATAGAAAAATACCGCCATGATGATCAGCAAAAGTGCGATCAGACGCAGATAAAAATTTTGATTATTCACGTTGTTTCCTCTCCTTCATTTTTTTATTTTGCCGGATATGATATCTGTTTTTGGATGAAGTAAAACTTAATCATAACTAACTTTAAAAGTGTATCATTTTCGTATACAAAAATCTATATATAACAGATTCTGCTAATGTTGTTTTTTTCTCATTAAGATGACCCCGGAGCAAAATCCGAGGTCATTTATTGTGTGAATTATTTACTTGTTATCGTTTATTTTACTTTTACTGTAAATACTTTCTTAACACCGTTGCAGGTTACTGTGATTTTGGCAGTACCTTTTTTCTTTCCTTTTACAACGCCTTTGGAGCTTACTGTTGCAATCTTGCTGTTGCTTGACTTGTAAGTAACCTTTCCTGATGGAGTTGCCTTTGCGGAAATCTTTGTTGTTTTTCCAACTTTTACAGTTGCTGAAGATTTGGTAAGTTTCAGGGATGGATTTTTAACTGTTATCTTGCAGGTTACTTTGTATTCTCCGCAGGATGCTGTGATCACTGCTGTTCCTTTTGCCTTAGCAGTTACAACACCTTTGCTGTTTACTGTAGCTACTTTTGCGTTGCTGGACTTCCATGTGATTTTATCTGTAAGGTTTGTTGTAACTTTGAGAGTGGTTTTTGTGCTGCCTTTTGTATAAAGAGTCTTGGAAGAAGTATTTAATTCAAATGTGTTTTCTGCTTCTTTGTAAGTAAAAGTAAGATTATTCTTATATCCCACAGCAGTTATTTCGAAAACAGTTGTGTCTGTCACCTGAAGATCTGTGAGATCAAGAGTTCCATCTTCTTTTACAATGATTTTGCTTCCTTTTCCTGTTGCAGCATATTCTGTATCATCAACTTTTACTTTGCTGATGCTCTTAATGTATGCAGAGAACTCTTCTGCTGTAATGCCTTTTGCTGCAACCAGTTTTGTCTCGTTACTGTCATAAGAAGCCGGCATTTTGTCTGTATTTACTGTAAATTCAGTGACAATAGCTGCGTAGTTTCCGCTGGCATCTGCAATTTCAACCTTGTGCGTTCCCAGTGCAAGAGTTCCAACCGCAAGTTTTCCGTCTGTGCAGGAAACCGCTGTTCCGTCTACTGTATACTGTGCCTTGAAGTCTGCAGGCAGAGCCTGGTCAAAGGTAACTGCTGCAGATGAGTCTGTATTCATAATATCTGCCACTGTTGCCTTGATTCCTGTAGTTGTCTGCACCTTTACATCCGGAACATCAAAAGTGATCATGCCTTTATCTGTGTAATAAGTAACGCTGTCAATTGTTTTTCCCATGATTGATTTATAATGTGCAGAAGAAACAGGGCATCCGTGAACTTCTGTTGTATATCCTATACCCCAGGCAAGCTTGCTTCCATGCCAGATATTTTCCAGATGGCGGAGTCCATAGTTGGTTCCGTCTGTAGTATTTACAGTTATACCATAGATTTTATCTGTATTTGTATCAATTACTGCTGCAAAAGCATCCTTGTTAAGATCAAGCTCATAATCACCGTATTTTGTTTCTGTTTTTAATGTAGCATCAACAGTAACGTTCTTTGTCTGGGCACCTTTCATTGCTGAGAAAGAATAGCTGCCATCTGCATTTACAGTAAATTCTTTGTAATAAGACGGTGTTTCACTTAAAATGTAATAAGAGTAAGAGGCATTTTCAATCAGGGAATCTTTTCCTGTATAGGTGTTGCTGCTTGTCTGTCCTCTGTTTGTCACAGTAATTGTAACAGAGTCAGAATCTGTTACCTGTTTAAATTTAGATAAATCCATTCCTTCCGGAACTTTAACCGGGAATACAATACCCGTAATATCTTCTCCGCCCTGGCTTACATGATAAGAACCGCCTACCATACTGCTTGTTCTTGTCTTGTTTAAGGTTGCGGAAGAAACGGAGTCAACTGCTACACTGTTATTTAATTCGGATGCATAGAAATCAGCATACGGAATGTTCATTAAAACATATTCTACTTTTTCTGTTGGAGTAACCGGTGCTGCTTCCAATCCTGAAATTGCTGTCTCTAATTCACTTACTGCTGTTGTCACTGCATCCTGCGATTCCTTCTTTGTCAGTGCATCTTTTGCTGCTGTTAACTTAGTCTGCATTGCATTCCAGGAAGCCTCTGTATAGCTGTCTTTTTGTAATGCCTCTGCTTTTGCAATTGCACTTTCCAGCGCTGTTGTATCAATCTTTACTTCCGCATCCGCTGCCGGTGCACTCTTAATTGCTGCAAGTGCCGCTTCTTTGATTGCCTTTGAAGTATATGTCGCTCCCGATACAGTGTCCCAGCTGTTAATAGTGCTTTCTGTTGCACTCTGATTCAATAGTTTGGTACTGATTCCCACACGTTTCGATGTATTCGCATCTACTGCCCAGTTTAAGTAAGTTTTACTTTCATCATTGTAAGATGCTGACGGAGTTACAGTAATATCTTTAAATTTTCCGTTCTCTACTGTAAGACTTACATTGACATCATACTCTGACCATCCATCCTCA
>ERZ773104.4361-NODE-4361-length-11981-cov-6.374727_pt1 | contig 11981 bp, 10 predicted proteins | sample MGYA00511920_ERZ773104 | MGnify/ENA primary metagenome ERZ773104 (study PRJEB29015, sample SAMEA2737857) | human gut metagenome | biome: human gut; feature: human-associated habitat; material: faeces | place: China | collected 2012 ...
CTGACGATCTCCGCCGTGACAGGGCGGCATGTTAGACCACTACACCACCGGGCCGCACGTAAGTTACTTGAATAGTATACCCATTAATGCTAAATTTGTCAAGCGTAATTAAAGAACTCTTTAGGATGCGGTCAAACCGCTCCATTCAGCACTTTTTCCCCTGCTTTGAAAATAAAAATTCCCGGCATCCTGCCATGCAGTCTGCCGGGGAATTTTATTGATCTCCCTTGCCGTACATATCCCACTGCATTTCCATAATATGGAAACGGTCTTCTGAGCTGTGTTTTTGCAGGTGAAGAATATCCTTCTGCTGTTCCTTGTTTTCTTCCAGCGCTTTTTCTGCTTCCCAGCGGATATCATTCAATTGATCATCATAGCGGGAGGCTTCTATATTCATCATCCTTGTCTGCAGATCCGTAATCAGAACCTGCTGGTAAATCGTCATTCCCGTCAGGGCGATCAGTGCAAGGTATAAATACTTCTTATCCTTCCAGCCGATTTTAGCTTTCCAATTGCTCACGGATACTTTATTCCTCTATGCCTTCATCCAGTTTTGTATCTACATTCAGAAGTGTCAGATGATCCTTGGTGAATTTGATCCATAAACGGGCTGCTCTGGACAAGTAGCGGCCTTTCTTCCAGATCGCATAGAGATGATGCGTCATGCGCGGTTCTGTCATGACACGGGTGACAACCTTGCTGTTTTCGCTGTTTGCCGGGCAAAGGCGGGAAGGAAGGATGGCAACGCCAAGTCCGCTCATGACGGTCTGCAGCATCAATTCACGCTGGCTGGTTTCAAATACAACCTTCGGAGTGAATCCGATCTTCTTGCAGTTGGCAAGAATGTCGTCATGAAGATTGAAATCATCACGGTAAAGAACGAGCGGATAGTCTGCCAGAAGTTTCATCGGGACTTCCTTGTGTTCTTCCAGCGGATAGCCCTTTGGCATGACGACGCACATCTCATCTTCAGAAAGGAAGAAAGATTCAAAATCCTTATTCGGGATGGTGCAGATGATGCCTACATCAATGACGCCTTCCTGAACGGATGATTCAATGACTTTGGAACCATGTTCATACAATTTGATGGCAATCTGCGGATATGTTTTCTTGAATTCACCCAGAAGCTTTGCGAATACATGGGCATCCGTAATAGGCGGAAGTCCGATCTCAATCGTATCCTGCTTCAGATTGAATTCGTTTTCAAAGTCTGATTTCAAATGTTCAAAAACAAACAAGCAGCGCTTAGCATAGTTCAGGAAGATGGTTCCAGGAGCTGTGATTTCTACAGTCTTCGCATTTCTGATAAAGAGCGTAACCCCCAGCTCTTCTTCAAGTGATTTGATCATACGGCTGATTGCAGACTGTGAAATGTGCAAATTTCTGGCCGCCTTGCTGAAGCTCTTCTGCTCCGCCACTTCCATAAAATACTTCAGGTGACGATAGTCCATGGCATATTCCTCCTGTTTCCGTATATGCTTTTCTTTATCATAGGAAAGCAATTGAATGCATGCGCCCGGGGCCAATTCTTCTTGTGGAATAATTGAGTTTATCTTATAATAATAATGTATCTACCTCTGCTAGATGCACCCTGAAAAAGCGCAATGTTTTGCATAACTCTGGCTGAGTAAAACGCTGGATACCTATGCAAATTTATCATAAAATCATTGTACATAATTTTCAGGGTTCTTGCAAGAGAATCAGCGGCTTGAGGTTGTTTTTCAGAGTATAAAAAAGGCATGTGTTCACGAATGAGTGAAATGATCCATCACCAGGGCCTTTCAAGCTCTTTTCTGCTTCATCTGCTGCTTCCATTGTGCATATGTCCCTCTTGAGGGCATTTTAGGAAAAGTCTGAAAGCCCAGATTTTTCTGTAAAGAAAAAGGAGTGTTTATTTGTGAGAAAAGTAAAAACAATGGATGGCAATACAGCTGCTGCGTATATTTCCTACGCTTTCACAGAAGTAGCTGCTATTTATCCAATTACCCCTTCTTCTCCGATGGCTGAAGTGGTAGACGAATGGTCCGCACACGGAAAGAAAAACATTTTCGGCGACACCGTACATGTTGTTGAAATGCAGTCCGAAGGTGGCGCATCCGGCGCATTCCACGGCTCTCTGCAGAGCGGTGCGCTGACTACTACCTATACAGCATCGCAGGGCATGCTCCTCATGCTTCCAAACATGTATAAAGTAGCTGGCGAACTTCTTCCGGGCGTTTTCCATATCGCTGCCCGTGCACTGGCCAACCATGCTTTGTCCATTTTTGGCGATCATCAGGATGTCATGAGTGCAAGAGCTACCGGCTGCGCTATGCTGGCTGAAGCTAACGCACAGGAAATCATGGATCTTTCCGGCGTCGCTCATCTGGCTGCCATCAAAGGCCGCGTTCCTTTCATCAACTTCTTCGATGGTTTCCGTACAAGCCATGAAATCCAGAAGATTGAAGTCCTGGATTATGATGAACTGGCTCCTCTCATCGATCAGGAAGCACTGGCTGATTTCAGAGCAAGAGCTCTGAACCCGAATCACCCGGTCATCCGCGGCACAGCAGAAAATCCGGATGTCTACTTCCAGCACTGCGAATCCGCAAACCCCTATTACAATGCACTTCCTGACATCGTTCAGGGCTACATGGACAAGATCAGCGCTATCACCGGCAGAGAATATCACCTCTTTGACTACTATGGTGCTCCGGATGCTGACCGCATCGTCATTGCCATCGGCTCTGTCACGGATATCTGCAAAGATGTCACAGACGCCCTTAATGCACATGGCGAAAAGGTAGGCGTACTGAACGTCCACCTCTTCCGTCCGTTCTCCGTCAAGCATTTCCTGTCCCAGATTCCGGATACAGTCAAGAAGATTGCTGTCCTCGACAGGACAAGAGAACCGGGCGCCATCGGCGAACCGCTGTATCTTGACGTTGTCAGCGCCATCGCTTCTTCCGGCCGTTCCATCAAGGTATGCGGCGGACGTTACGGCCTTGGTTCCAAGGACGTTGTTCCGGAAGACATCATGGCTGTCTATGAACACCTCAAGGAAGAAACACCGCGCCACAACTTTACACTGTCCATCAACGACGATGTGACAAACCTCTCTCTGGCACCGGTTCCTGTACCGGAAATGCCAAGCAAGCTTGTATCCTGCAAATTCTGGGGCTTCGGTTCTGACGGCACCGTCGGCGCAAACAAGAACTCCATCAAGATCATCGGCGACCACACTGACCTCTATGCACAGGGCTACTTCGCTTATGATTCCAAGAAATCCGGCGGCGTAACAATCTCCCACCTCCGTTTCGGACCGGATCCGATCAGAAGACCATACCTGATCAGCAAAGCAGACTACATTGCCTGCCACCGCCCATCCTACATTTACAAGTATGACCTTCTCCGCGGACTCAAGCCAGGCGGCATCTTCCTCCTGAACTCCACATGGAGAAAAGAAGATCTCGACAGAGTCCTCCCGGTCGGCATGAAGAGAAAACTCGCTGCTCTCCACGCAAAATTCTACATCATCGATGCATTTGAAATTGCAAGGGAAATCGGCCTTGGCGGACGCATCAACATGATCATGCAGTCTGCATTCTTCCATCTGACCCACATCATTCCTGATGAAGACAGCATCAGATACCTGAAGGAATCCAACGAACACTCCTACGGCAAGAAGGGCCAGGATGTCGTTGACATGAACAACCGCGCTGTTGATGCAGGCATGCAGGGCATTGTTGAAGTACCGGTTCCTGAAGAATGGGCTCACGCAACAACCGGAGGCTCCATTGCCAGAGTAGAACGTCCTGATTTCGTAAAGAACGTCTGCGATGTCATGAACCGTCAGGAAGGCGATGATCTCCCTGTTTCCACCTTCACCGGCATGGAAGACGGCACATTCCCGTCCGGCACTTCCAAGTATGAACGCCCGACCACTGCTATCAACGTTCCTGAATGGATTGCTGAAAACTGCATCGAATGCAACCAGTGCGCTATCGTCTGCCCACATGCAACAATCCGTCCTGTACTCGTTACAGAAGAAGAAGAAGAAGAAGCTGCTCCTGAAGGATTCATCGTCAAGGAATTCAGAGGACCAGTCAAAGGCCTCAAGTTCCGCATCATTATCGATCAGGAAGACTGCTATGGCTGCGGCATCTGCGCTAACGTATGCCCGTCTCCGAAGAAAGCTCTTGTCATGAAACCGCTTGATACCCAGATTTCCAAGCAGAATCTCTGGGATTATGCAATGAAGCTTCCGGAAAGAACGAACCCGATCGGAAAGACAACCGCCAGAGGCACTGCCTTTGAACCGACCTACTTCGAATTCTCCGGCGCTTGCGCAGGATGCGGCGAAACACCTTATATCAATATGGTAACCAGACTGTTCGGTGATCGCATGGTCATTGCCAATGCTACAGGCTGCTCCTCCATTTACGGTGCAAGCTCCCCGTCCATGCCATATACAAAGAACCTTCGCGGACAGGGTCCTGCATGGGCTAACTCCCTCTTCGAAGACAACGCTGAATACGGTCTTGGCATGCACCTCGGCGAACAGAAACTCCGTGACCGCCTTGTTCAGAGAATTACAAATGCTCTTCCTTCCGCAACCGGCGATGTCAAAGAAGCTATGGAAGAATGGCTTGACAAGAAGGATGTAGGCGCAGGCACACGTCTCCGCGCTGAAACACTTGAAAGCGCTCTGGAAGCAGAAGTCTCCGCTCATCCGGAATACAAGGATCTCCTTGAACTGAAAGACCACTTCATCAAGAAGAGCCAGTGGATCTTCGGCGGCGACGGCTGGGCTTATGATATCGGCTTCGGCGGCCTCGATCAGGTTCTTGCATCCGGCGAAGACGTCAATGTCCTCGTTCTCGATACCGAAGTTTACTCCAACACCGGCGGACAGTCCTCCAAGTCCACACCGGCTGCTGCCATTGCAAAATTTGCAGCTTCCGGCAAGAAGACAAAGAAGAAAGATCTCGGCATGATTGCTGTTTCCTATGGATACATCTATGTAGCTCAGATTGCTCTTGGCGCTGACATGAACCAGGCATTCAAGGCTATTGCAGAAGCAGAAGCATATCCGGGACCGTCCCTGATCATTGCATACTCTCCATGCATCAACCACGGCCTGAAAGCCGGAATGGGCATGTCCTCTGCTGAAGAGAAACGCGCTGTAGAATGCGGTTACTGGTGCAACTGGCGCTACAACCCGACTCTTCTCGAAGAAGGAAAGAACCCGTTCCATCTCGACAGCCGTGAACCGAAGGGCAACTTCAGAGAATACCTCATGGGCGAAGTCCGTTACTCCTCCCTGGCAAAACTCTTCCCTGAAGAAGCAGAAGCACTCTTCGAAAAGACCGAAAGAGATGCCCTCCAGCGCAGAGAAAACTATGTACGTATCCAGAAATCCTACGATCTGGAAATCGAAGCTAAAAAAGCTGCTGAACAGAAATAAGGATCTGAAGTCTGCTATGCAGGCACATGCTCTATAATGCTGAATAAGAAATCCTGCGGGGTACGGCCCTGCAGGATTTTTTATTGATTCCTTATCACTGCCATTCATTTGCCGCTTTTCTCCCGTTATGTTACGATGAGGGTAAGAGAATACAAGGAAGTCATCATTTCGCGATCTCTCATATTTTCCAAAGGAGGCTGTCACGATGAGTACTGATGCCGTTTCAGAAAAGAAAGGTCTGCTTCATGAATTAAAGGATGGATTTTCCATTGATTTGACAGAGGAAGAATATCTGGCAAAGGAAGCGGAAATCCGAAAAATTGCAGACAAGCTCACAATCAATATGGATGTATTGAATTTGCTGGAAAAGGATTACAAGCTGCGTCTTCTCGTCCTTTCCATTACATCCTATTTCGGATTCAGGGAAGTAACAGGAGAAGAACTTCTTGATGCAGCAAATCTTCAGCCTGCGGAAGGAATCAAGCCCATGAAATTCTTCTTTATGAAGGCAGGATGGGCTCCCTACTATCTGGAATATTCCTTCAGCAAAGACTATCATGTCCCGTTCAACGAGGTCATGGACACGTTTTATGCGGATGTAGAGTTCTACATGGATATGTCTGAGCATCTGGGTACGGTAAGGATTCCAAACGCTCTGAGGATTGTTTAAATCAAAAAGAGGCTGTGACAAAATGTGCAATCATTTTGCCACAGCCTCTTTTATTTTGCCCTTCCCCAGTCATGGAGTTCCCATATGTCTGAAAAAGGAATCGTTTTGTCATTCACTACGATTTCTTTTTTTATTTCATCAACTTTTGAAGCAATTCCGCTTTCTTCCTCATAATGATCTTCTTTATAGAAGATGCAACGGATCAAATCTCCCCTGCTCATGCTTCTGATCATCAGGTCAAGAAAGGCTCCCCTTCTTTCTGATATTTCCTTCTTTGGTTCCTTTATCTTCCGTTTTTTCCTGATCATTTCATCATATCCGCGCAGTCCGTTAAAGGGAAGAAACTGCACGGCTCTTTTCTTATCACTCATGATGTCCTCCTACCAGTCCGTTTCTTGTCTGCTGCATGGCTCCCGGCGCATAATTGAAACCGCGGAGCAGCGCATTTTTCCCAAATTCTCTTTTTACCTGGATCATCACCCGTTCCAGCTCTTTGTCCCTGTCCTCCTCCTCACTGCTTCTGAATAAAGACATAATCCTTGGCACCTCTTCTGCTTTCCTGACATTTTCCAGGCATAGGCTGACTGTCCTTATCGGGATCTCTTCCCTGACTTTTTCTACATACAGCCGGTCAAATGCCGCCCATATATCCTTAGGTATATCCGTAGGTGTCTCCAGTTTCCTGCTGCCTCCGTTTCCTCTCCTTTCATTTCCTGAATATCCGACATGAAGGGATATCCCCTCCGCCACCAGATTCTTTTCTAAAAGCTGCTGGATAAGGACTTCTGCCATTTCACCTGTAAGAAGCCTTGCACTTTCATAATCATAATCCTTAAACAGTACCTGCCCGTTGGAAAGAGACCTCGCAGCCGGCGTGTAACTATGGATATCCGAAATGGTGCAGGGTTCCCTCCCATATGCATGATCGATCAGGTACTCTGCCCTCTTCCCGAACTCCTTATAGAGAAGCGATTCATTGACTTTCGTGATGCCATACAGATCAAAGATGCCGTATTTAGCCAGTCTTGTCGCCATATGTGTTCCGATTCCCCAAATATCCGTGATGGGCCTGTGATGCCAGATTTCCTCTTTAAAACTGTCTTCATCAAGGACTGCCGCACGTTCGGCATTGTGCTTTGCCAGGACATCCATTGCGACCTTTGCCAGAAACATATTGCTTCCGATCCCGGCTGAAGAACTGATGCCTGTTTTCACAAAGATGGATTTCATCAGAAAAAGCGCCATGCGTCGCCCGTTCATACGATACAGTGGCAGATAGGATGTGACGTCAATGAAGCATTCATCAATGGAATATGCATATATATCTTCCCTTCTGAAGATTTTCAGGTAATTTTCGTAGATATCAGAAGATACCTCCATATACTGTCTCATCCGGGGAAGCGCCGCGATGTACTTCATTTCCGGAGGAATTTCAAAAAGACGGCAGCGGTTTCTGACTCCTCTCGCCTTCATGGCAGGGCTTACCGCCAGGCAGAGTGCGCCATGTCCCCTTCCGGGATCTGCGACAACCAGGTTGGAAGAAAAGGGATCAAGGCCGCGGGCTACGCACTCTACAGAAGCATAAAAGCTCTTCAAATCAATGCATATGTACGTTTTTCTCATTTCCAGCGCCAAACTTATTTTCACCAAATAAATATTCCGTCTTTCTATTATAGAATATCGGTTCGCTTCTTTCAATAGTCCAGTTTTTTTGAAAATTTCCATGAAAAAAGCACCGGAGTCATCCTCCAGTGCTTCTTTCATGGATTATTTCAGAAAAGGGAGTTCCTGACCTGTTAAGCGAACGGTACCCACTTTCCGTCTTTGACCTGCAGAACGTCCAGATCCATCTTCGGATCGCGGTGTTCGTCAAACTGGAATTTGCCGGTAGCGCCTTCGAAGTCTTTGATCTTAGCCAGTGTATCACGGAATTTCTTGCGGTCTGTTGTTGTGCCGGACTGTTCAGCAGCCTGGTGCATAACGTACATAGCATCGTAAGCCTGAGCAGCGAACTGATCTGGTTCATGTCCGTACTTGGCAACATATGCCTTGCGGAATACCTGAGCCTTGTCGCTCTTGCGTTCCGGGTTCCACGGGGTAGCTACAAGTGTGCCGTTAGCAGCATCGCCTGCCTGCTGGATATATGCAGGGCTGTTGAAGCCGTTGTTGCCGATGATCGGCTGGGTCATTCCCATTTCACGAGCTTTCTTGACGATGAGAGCGCCTTCCTGATAGAGGCCTGCAATAGCGATGACATCCGGATTAGCTGCCTGAATCTTTGTCAGCTGTGCAGAGAAGTCTGTATCTTTATCAGCGAAAGTTTCAGTATCTACGACATTGACGCCCAGCTGCTTGAATACGTCCTGATAAATCTTGTTTTCGCCGACCATCTGGTCATTGTTGTTGGAGTACATGACAGCAACGGTCTTGAAGCCAAGCTTGTCATGAGCTTTCTGTACAGTAACCGGAATTGCGAGTTTGCCTGGGATAGCATTACGGAAAATGTAGTCGCCAAGATCGGTGATGCCAGGAGCTGTGGTGCCGGTACCAAAGGCAACGACCTTGGACTGCTGGGCAACAGGACCTGCAGCAAACATTTCGCCAGATGTCATCGGACCTTCAATAGCGAGGACTTTATCCTGTTCAATGCACTTCTTGACAGCATTGATTGCTTCTGCCTTGTTCAGCTTGGTATCGTAAGTTACGAGATCGATCTTCATCTTTGTCTTCGGATCTTTGTTGATTTCTTCGACAGCGAGATCAACGCCTTCCTTCATAGCCTGGCCGTAAGCTGCGCCGGGGCCTGTATATGCAGTTACAAATCCGAATTTAACTGTCTGTCCTGCTGCGCCGCTCTGGGCAGCTTTCTTGTCTCCGCCGCATCCTGCAAATGCACCGGCCAGTGCTGCTGCTGCCATGACAGCAGCCATTCCCTTGAACCATTTCTTCTGCATAATGTCTCCCTCTTCCTCTCAAAATACTTTTTAATCCCAGCCTTCCAACCGATGAAGTAAAACAAAACCCCGCAGACATAAAAATATTGCCTGCGGGGGCGCATTGCGCGGTACCACTCCGGTTTATCACTCATGTGCTAAATACTATGGAACAGGTACAAAAAAAGCCCTATCTCCCTACGAAGATAGGGGCGACGTATCGCGGTACCACCCTACATTATACTTAGCAATCTATTCGTAACGTGAATGAACGCCGGCTCCTACTTATTTCGGATCCAGAGCTCGCAAGGGATATTATGAATATTGCTGTCCACCGGTTTGCACCATACACCGGCTCTCTGAGGAACACTGCAACAGACCTTTTGTCTTGCTCATCGCTTGTTCTGGCTGTTTGATTGTTTGAATGTGTATATCATAATCTGATTATTTTGCCTTGTCAAGCTTTTTTATCTTAAACTTTCTTTATCATGTTAGAGTAAAACATTTATAATGTATACTATTATTCAGTTCTTATTTTTGCTATATAATCTACTATTGCAATCCAGCCTGACAATAAAGTACCTTATGAAGTTCGAGAATGATTCCCCTTTACAGCAGATGAAGCATTTCATCTTATCCTTCCCACCTGGCAGAGTTTATTTGGGAAAATTGGGGAACTGAATAAAAAACATGGAAAGATTACATGAGATGCTTTTTTAGCAGCAACCGCAGCATCAGCAAAGGAAAAATGAAATACAATGCACGTACCGCTCGTCACGGCTTATTCCCGTATAAAAGGGAATCCTTATTCTTCAGGGATGTGGATATATCCTTCTGAATAAATTGCCGCTTTACCGCCAAGAATAACCCGCTTCCCTTTCATCTGGCAGTAAAGGACACCGCTTCTCTCGGAAGCCTGCCATGCTGTCAATTTACCTTTCCCAAGCTTTTCTGCCCACAGAGGTATGACATGACAATGGCCAGAGCCACAGACTGGATCTTCATCAACTAAAAGTTTCGGCGCAAAGCTCCTGGTTACGCAGTCATAACTTTTCCCTTTAGCAGTGATATGCAGTAAGAGTCCATCCAGCTTCAGGACTGCCTCCTGATCAATTTTTGCATGGACGACATCCTCTTCATTGTCTAAAACGCATACCAGATCGCGGCCCATCCAGGCTTCTTTGGGACGGATGCCGACAGCCTTTTCCATCTCATCGGTCACCGGGATTTCTTTCAGCTCATAAGCCGGCATGTCCATTTCATAAATATCCCCATTCCTATGGATAGTCAGATTGCCGCTCATCGTATGAAATACGATATCTTCCCTATCCTTTTCTATAAAATTGAAGAGGATGTAAGCCGTTCCCAAGGTAGCATGACCGCAAAGATCTATTTCGCCGCCCGGTGTGAACCATCTAAGTTCATAATCCTGATCTTTTTTGACAGTAAATGCTGTCTCTGACAAGCGATTTTCTTTGGCGATATTTTGCATCATTTCATCAGAAATCCAATTCTGGAGCAGGCAAATGGCTGCAGGATTCCCTTTAAAAACGGTGTCAGTAAATGCATCTGCAATATACTGCCTGACAATAAGTTCTTTCATAACTAACCTCCGTGAAGATCTTTCTATATTGGGTCAAGAAATAATTTAGCTTATTTGAATTATAAGGCTATATCTTGAGTAAGACAATCCATATCTGCCCCTGCATTTTACTTCCGGGAAATGACCTTTTGTAAAATGTTTGTATCAACAATCCATGATGATTTGATATAATAAGCATAAGATCAACAAACTGCGGAATTGGGACCGCAGTCATTCGGGAGAGTAAATTTATGGAAAAATCAGGACAGTGTACTGTCATCGTCAACCCTACTTCAGGGCGTGAGCGTGCCCCCAAGTACATACCCTTGCTGCACTCCGTGCTGTCAAAACGGTTTGAGGACATTACCATAAAGCTCACGGAAAAACCGGGAGATGCCACACATTTTGCTGAAATTGCCGCTAAAAAAGGCCATGACATCATCTGCATGGGAGGCGACGGCACAATCAATGAAACCATCAACGGAATGGTTCCTGTTGGAGGGAAATCCGCCTTTGGATTCATCCCTTTCGGTACGGTAAATGATCTGGCGCGTGCCCTTCACATCCCCCGCTCGCCAAAAGGTGCTATACGGATGCTTGAAACGGCTGTAAAAACGAATATCGACGTCGGCAAGATAAATGACCGCTACTTCATCAATGTCGTTGCTGCAGGCCTCTTATCGGAAGCCGTAGGAGAAGTCACCATCAAAGAAAAGACACTCTTTGGTTCTCTTGCCTACTTCATGAAGGGAATGCAGGTCCTGAACCGCCAGAAATCGTATCACTTCAGAATTGAAGAAGACGACGGCACTGTCATTCAGGTCTCCTCTCCTTTAATTGCGGCCATGCTGACTGACTCAGCAGGGAGCTTCCGCAACCTGATCCCGCCGGAAGACAGGAACAAGGGCGTCATAAAGCTCTGCCTGTTCCACGATTTCGAATGGCTTCTTGCCATCCGCCAGGCGCCAAAGCTTCTGGCAGGCATTCAGATGGGTCCTGACTTCGTCACCGTTGTCAGCTTGAAGAAGGCTCATATTTCCATTGACGAAAATGATGTACTTTGGACAAACGTTGACGGCGACAAGGGGCCAAAATTTCCTATTGACCTTGAAATTCTTCCAGCCTGCCTTCCCGTCTTCGTACCTAAGGACGCAAGGGATGATACCGTTCATTTCCCGCACTTCTTCAACAGTGTGGCGCCTCATATCCATTTCCCCTGGAATGAAAATGAAGAGCTCCTCCAGAAGGATAAGACCACGCAGGAAAGCAGCGAGCCTTCCGAGACAGAAGAAAAATAGGGTTATAGGACAAAACGTGTTGGTAAAAATTTATATTATGCTTGTATTAAGG
>ERZ773104.4394-NODE-4394-length-11855-cov-10.863729_pt1 | contig 11855 bp, 9 predicted proteins | sample MGYA00511920_ERZ773104 | MGnify/ENA primary metagenome ERZ773104 (study PRJEB29015, sample SAMEA2737857) | human gut metagenome | biome: human gut; feature: human-associated habitat; material: faeces | place: China | collected 2012 ...
CACCACGTACGCCTCCGTTATTTTTGATTCGGTTGCCTTGTTATACTTGCTTCTAGTTGAAATTTTACATGTATATTAAAAGAAAAAATTATTTAGAAAGGAAGAAAAAATATGGCCGGAGACGGAAGAGAATTTCCTTTAGAGAAAACAAGAAATATAGGAATAATGGCTCACATTGATGCAGGAAAGACAACAACAACAGAGAGAATACTTTTCTACACAGGAAGAACACACAAAATAGGTGAGGTTCATGATGGTGCTGCTACTATGGACTGGATGGCCCAAGAGCAAGAAAGAGGTATTACAATTACATCAGCTGCTACAACTTGCCACTGGTTAGGTAATAGAATAAACATTATCGATACCCCAGGACACGTTGACTTTACAGTTGAAGTTGAGAGATCTTTAAGAGTTCTTGACGGCGCTGTTCTAGTACTTGCTGCAAAAGGTGGAGTTCAACCACAATCTGAAACAGTTTGGAGACAAGCTGATAAATACATGGTACCAAGAATGGTATATGTAAACAAAATGGATATTACTGGTGCTGATTTCTATGGTTGTATAAACCAAATAAAAGAAAGATTAGGAGCTCATCCAGTTCCAATCCAATTGCCTATAGGAGCTGAAGATAATTTCAAAGGAATTATTGATTTAATAAAAATGAGAGCATTTATTCATAAAGATGATTTAGGAAAAGACATTGAAGAATGTGATATTCCTGAAGATATGAAAGCAGATGCTGAAAAATATAGACAAGAAATGATTGAAGCAGCAGCAGAACAAGATGATGAATTAATGATGAAATATTTAGATGGTGAAGAACTATCTGAAGCTGAAATCAAATCAGGATTAAGAAAAGGAACTATATCAAACGCTCTAATTCTTATGACATGTGGTTCATCATACAAGAACAAGGGTGTTCAAGAATTATTAAATGCAATCGTTGACTACTTACCATCACCACTTGATATTCCAAACATCAAAGGTGTTGACGAAGATGGAAACGAAGTTGAAAGTAAGACTGATGACAATGCTCCATTTGCAGCATTAGCATTCAAAATAATGACAGATCCATATGTTGGGAAACTATGCTTCTTTAGAGTTTACTCTGGAACATGTACAACAGGAACTACTATTTTAAATGCTACAAAGGATAAGAAAGATAGAATAGGAAGAATCCTATTAATGCATGCAAATCATAGACAAGATATTGAAAAGGTTTATGCAGGAGATATTGCAGCAGCAGTTGGATTAAAAGATGTATCAACAGGTGATACACTATGTGATCCAGACCACCCAATAATACTTGAATCAATGGAATTCCCAGAGCCAGTTATCGATATAGCTATTGAGCCAAAAGATAAGGCTAATGGAGAGAAAATGGGAATTGCTTTAGCAAAACTTGCTGAAGAAGACCCAACATTCAAAACATGGACAGACCAAGAATCTGGACAAACAATCATCGCTGGTATGGGTGAGCTTCACCTAGATATCATCGTAGACAGATTAAAGAGAGAGTTCAAAGTTGAATGTACAGTTGGTAAGCCACAAGTTTCTTACAAGGAAACAATCAGAAATAAGGTTAAAGTTCAAGGTAAGTTTGTTCGTCAATCTGGTGGACACGGACAATATGGTGATGTATGGTTTGAAATGGAACCATTAGAGCCAGGTTCTGGAGTTCAATTCGAGAGCAAAATAGTTGGTGGAGCTGTTCCAAAGGAATACATTAAACCAATTGAAGACGGATTAAGAGAATCAGCAATGAGCGGTATATTAGCTGGATACCCAGTTATAGACTTCAAAGCAACATTAGTTGATGGTTCTTACCATGAAGTTGACTCATCTGAAATGGCATTCAAGATTGCTGCATCTATGGCTTTCAAAGAAGGATGTAAGCAAGCAAAATCTGTTATATTAGAGCCTATAATGAAGGTTGAAGTAACTGTTCCTGAAGAATACATGGGAGATGTTATTGGAGACATTAACTCTAGACGTGGTAGAATGGAAGGAATGGAAGCTAGAAACGGTAACCAAATAATAAGAGGATTTATTCCACTTTCAGAAATGTTTGGTTATGCAACAGACTTACGTTCTAAGACACAAGGTAGAGGAACATATTCAATGGAACCAAGCCATTACGAAGAAGTTCCAAAGTCTGTATTAGAGCAAATAGTCGCTTCTAGATCTAAGAAAGCAGAATAATATACAAATATGTATATATTGTGAAAACAAAAATAACACTTGCATTTTGATTGAAAATATAGTAGAATGCAGGTGTGAAATAAGATATTAATTTTAAATATAAATAGTCATGAGCAAGACTCAAGACTAACTAAAAAGGAGGAAAATTAAATGGCAAAGGAAAAATTTGTAAGAACAAAGCCACACGTAAACATTGGTACAATTGGTCACGTTGACCACGGTAAAACTACTACAACAGCAGCTATTACAAAATACTTAAGCTTATTAGGACAAGCTAAATACGAAGCATACGATCAAATCGATGGTGCTCCAGAAGAAAGAGCAAGAGGTATTACAATTAATACTGCTCACGTTGAATATGAAACAGCAAACAGACACTATGCTCACGTTGACTGCCCAGGACACGCAGACTACGTAAAGAACATGATCACTGGTGCTGCTCAAATGGATGGTGCTATATTAGTTGTTTCTGCAGCTGATGGACCAATGCCTCAAACAAGAGAGCATATATTACTAGCTAGACAAGTTGGTGTTAAATACATCGTTGTTTACCTAAACAAATGTGATATGGTTGATGATCCAGAATTATTAGAATTAGTTGAAATGGAAGTTAGAGACCTATTATCAGAATATGGTTTCCCAGGAGATGAAATTCCAGTTATAAAAGGATCTTCATTAAAAGTACTAGAAAGTACATCAACAGATCCAAATGCACCAGAATATCAATGCATTAAAGAATTAATGGACGCAGTTGATACTTATATCCCAACACCAGCAAGACCAGTAGATAAGCCATTCTTAATGCCTATCGAAGATGTTATGACAATAACAGGTCGTGGAACAGTTGTTACTGGTAGAGTTGAAAGAGGACAAGTTAAGATTCAAGACGAAGTTGAAATCGTTGGAATTAAACCTTCTACAAAAACTATCGTTACAGGTGTTGAAATGTTCAAGAAAACACTTGACCAAGCTGAAGCTGGAGACAACATCGGAGCATTATTAAGAGGTGTTCAAAGAACAGATGTTGAAAGAGGACAAGTTCTTGCAAAACCAGGATCTATACATCCACATACAAAATTCAAAGCACAAGTATACGTTTTAACTAAAGACGAAGGTGGACGTCATACTGCATTCTTCAATGGATACAGACCACAATTCTACTTTAGAACAACAGACGTTACAGGTGTTATCGAACTAGAAGCTGGAACAGAAATGGTTATGCCAGGAGATCACGTAAACATGACAATCGAACTTATTACTCCAATCGCTATCGAAAACGGATTAAACTTCGCTATTCGTGAAGGTGGAAGAACAGTTGGATCAGGAGTTGTTTCTGATATAATTGAATAATCTATGAATAATATATAGCTTATTAAATAGATACCTACAGAATAAAAAGAAAATTATTATCTTTTTTACTGTGGGTGTTTTTTATTTTATTACAAACGGATTGTCATTAAAGAACATTCATCAACATATATATGAAAAATTGCCAAATTAAATTGACTTTTGACCGATTTAAGTATATACTTTAAGCGTAAATACTAAAGAAACAGAGGATGAACTAATCAGATTTATAACTTACGAAAGGAAAGCTAATAAATATGAAAAAAACAATAATATCAAGCATAATAATAGCAATATCAATGATAGTATTCACAACTAAGGTACAGGCAGCTACAGGAAAAGTAACAACAGAAACTTTGAATTTAAGAAGCAAGGCTTCAACTGATTCGTCAGTGGTAAAGCTACTTAACATGGACGATGAATTAGAAATCATATCAGAAGAAGGAAATTGGTATAAAGTTAAGGTTGGAGAAAATGAAGGCTATGTTAGTAAAGACTATGTAAAAGTTGATAAAACGTCAACAGAAACAAACAATACGACACCAACCGATAATAACAAAAATAATTCTGGTGCAAATTCAACAGAAAATAAAAACAATGAAACGACTTCAAGTCAAACCACATCAAACACTGTAACACCAAATTCTACTTTAAAACTTGAAAAAGATGTTACGATAAAAATATTACCATTAATAAATGCGAATAATCTTGGAACGGCAAAAGCTGGTGATGAAGTTACTGTTATTACAACAGCAAATAACTGGATATTTATAGAAACAAGCGAAATTGCTGGCTGGATAGTAAAAGATTCAAGTGTGGGACAAGTTAAGAGTTCAGAAGATAAAAATACTGGCTCAAGTACAGATAATAACACCACAGATACTAGCAATAATGATGACAAGGGTGAGGAACAAACTGATGCCAAAACTAATACGGATAATAATGAAGATACAACTTCATCAGATACAAATTATACTAAAACAACCAAATACATTAATGCTTCGTCAGTATATGTTAGAAAAGAAGCTTCAACAAGTGCCGAAATAGTAACGACTTTAATTAGAAACACTGATGTTACAGTTGTTGGAGAATCAGGAGATTGGTACAAAGTTACATATAAAGATTACAGTGGATATATTTATAAAGAACTATTGTCAGATAAAAAAACAGAAGAAACAAATAGAAGTAGCGCTAATAGAGAAAGCGCTACAACTGTTTCAAGTGTAACTACTGAAACTACAACAGAAGAAACTTCAAAGGGACAAGAGATTGTAGAATATGCAAAACAATATTTAGGATGTCCATATGTTTATGGAGGTTCGGGGGATAAATCTTTTGACTGTTCTGGATTTACAATGTATGTATACAAGAAATTTGGATATACATTAAGCCATTCTGCAATAGCGCAATCTAAAGTTGGGACATATGTTGCAAAAGAAGATTTACAAGCTGGGGACTTGGTTTTCTTCTTAGATTATGAAACAATGGATGGCATAGGACATTGTGGAATATATATTGGAAATGGCGAATTTATACATGCGTCTTCTGGAAGTGGATATTGCGTAAAAATATCAAACTTATTAACAGGAAGCTATAACACGAGATATGCTACAGCTAGAAGATTAATATAAAGTTTGTATTCTAAAAATATGACAAAACGATAAAAAAATTAATATAGAGTTTTATAAATAATATAGGGCAATTTAAAAGGAGAATGTTAGTGAAAAGACCACTTTTAATTGTTACTATATCATACATATTAGGAATAATTATAGGGGTGTACTTTAAGCAAAGTATACTCTTTATTTTGCTTGCAGGAATTACTGGAAGTGCATTTTGGAAAATAATAAAAAAGAAAAAAATCATAATTATTGCAATATGTATTGTACCATGCTTATTGTCATGCCTACAGATAAATAATTTAAATAATAAATACAATAAAATGTATAAATTAGACGATGAAAACATTGCAATAACTGGAATAGTATGCAGTCAAATAAAGGAGACTGATTATAAGTATTCTACTAATATTAAGCTAGAAAATAAATTAAAATTAACAGTATATATGAATAAAAAGGAAGATGTTTCAAAATTGGAATATGGCAATAAAATATCTGTTATAGGAACATATAAAAAGCCGACAGAGAGCAGAAATTATAAAGGCTATGATTATATGAAATATTTAAAAACAAAGAAAATATGTGGTTCATTAATAGTAGACGGAGAAGTAAAGCTGATTAAAACGAAAAATATCAATCCAATATTTACAATAATAAATAAATTATCGTTATTTTTTAAACAGAATTTGAAAAAGCTGTTACCAAAACAAGAAGCAGAACTTGAACAGGGAATTTTATTAGGAGACACGTCTGATATAGAAAGTGATATAAAAGATGATTTTAGAAAATGTAATTTATCGCACATGCTAGCAGTATCTGGAGCTCATTTATCTTATCTAGTGTTAGGAATAAATACTGTTTTAAACAAAAAGACATTTGGAATACGAAGAAGAAAAATTTTATCTATAATATTTATCTTAATTTTTATGGTTATTGTTAATATGAGCCCATCGGTTGTAAGAGCTGGAATATCAACTATTATAGCAATATTTGCAACTTTAATTTACAGAAAACAAGATACATATACAACAATTTCAATTACTTTGTTATTAACATTATTAAATAATCCATTTGCAATTTTTGATGTTGGATTACAGCTGTCATATCTTGCAACTTTAAGCATAATAATTTTTTATTCTAAATTCACACAAAAACAGTTTGATAATAAAGTGAAACAGTACTTATATGAGAGTGCGATGCTTACTTTGAGTGCAAACATTTTAATTCTTCCAATTACGATCTATGAATTTAATACAATTCCAATAAACTCAATAATATCAAATTTGTTAGCTGGTCCATTGCTTGGAATATGCATAATATTAGGCATGTTCACAGTAATTATTTCAACAGTTTGTTTTCCTGTGTCAAAATTAATAGCATTTCCATTGCAAATTATTTTAAAAATTCTAATAAAGATAATAGAATTAATTTCTAAAATTCCATTTGGAAATTATACTGTAAAAACTCCGTGGTTCATAGTAGTGTTTTTAACTTATGCAATAATTGCCACAATAATATATAACAAAAAGAAGATTACTAAAATTTTAACTATGATTACATTAATAATATTTATTGCTATGCAGGTTTGCACTTTTATAAATATTGATGGAAAACTAAAAATCTATTTTATAGACGTAGGACAAGGAGACAGCATGCTTGTAAAAACTGTAGGAGGAAAAAATATTTTAATTGATGGCGGTGGAAGTAAGGATCCAGATTATGATATAGGCGAAAAGATTTTAGTACCATATTTGCTAGATAGAAGAATAAAAACATTGGATTATGTAATTATATCACATTTTGATGAAGACCATGTTGGTGGAATATTGACTGTTATGCAAGAGTTGAAAGTGAAAAAAGCAATAATTGCAAGACAATTTGAAAACTCTAATAATTATAAAAAATTTATTAAATTAGCACAAGAAAAGAAAATTAAAGTTATTGTTGTAGAAGCTGGAGATGTGATAAATATAGAAAAAGATATAAAGCTAAAAGTTTTATGGCCAGACTCAAAAAATAAGATTAATGAAAATGTTTTAAACAATAATTCACTTGTTTGTAAATTGGAATATAGGAATTTTTCGATGATGCTGACTGGAGATATAGAAGAAATTGCAGAAAATGCAATATTAACCAAATATAAAAATAATGCAAAAATATTAAATGCAAATATTTTGAAGGTAGCACATCACCGGCTCTAAAAGTTCATCAACAGAAGATTTTATTAAAGCTGTAATGCCAGAGATTGCACTAATTGGAGTTGGAAAAGACAATAGTTTTGGACATCCATCTGATGGAACAATAGAAAGACTTAACAAAATAAAATGTAAAATATTAAGAACAGATGAAAATGGAGAAATTGAATTGTTTGTGAACAAATTCCAATTTATTGACTATTTGACTATTTTATAGTATTATATATTTGTTGAATAGTAAATTGAAGATAGGAGTTTTAATATATGTTATGTTCAATGTGTAAGAAAAACACAGCAGTAATATTTATAAATAAACAAGGCGCGGATGGAAAAGCTGAAGTTGAAGGTTTATGTTATGAATGTGCTAAAAAGAAGGGAATAAATCCAATAGATACAATGGCAAAACAAGCTAATCTATCGGATAAAGATATACAAGATTTATCTAATAAATTAGATACAATGTTTAAGAATTTATCAGACAACATGGCTGATATAGATGAAGATGAACTTTCAGAAATGATTAATGGAGAAAGTGAAATAGAGGGTGCTCAAGGAGTTCCTCTTGGCTCGATTTTTTCTGGATTGTTTGGAATAAAGCAAAATGGAGATGAGTCATCAAATTATTCGTCTGGTGGAACTCAAAAGGTTAAAGAGAAAACTAAACCAAATAAAAAGAGAAAAGCATTAGACACGTATGGAACCAATTTAACAGTTAAGGCTAAGAATAATCAAATTGATAGAGTTATTGGAAGAGATAAAGAAATTGAAAGAATGATACAAATTTTAAATAGACGTTCTAAAAATAACCCATGTTTAATTGGTGAACCAGGTGTTGGAAAAACAGCTATTGCTCAAGGCTTAGCTCTTAGAATTGCAAGCGGAAGTGTACCAGCAAAACTTTTAAACAAAGAAGTTTATCTATTAGACATGACAGCTGTAATTGCTGGAACACAGTTTAGAGGCCAATTTGAGGCTAGAATGAAGGCTATAATAGATGAATGTAGAAACGATGGAAATATTATTTTAGTAATTGATGAAATTCATAACATTATAGGAGCCGGAGATGCAGAGCATTCAATGAATGCAGCAAATATTTTGAAACCATCACTTGCAAATGGCGAGTTACAAATGATTGGTACTACTACGCTAAAGGAATACAGAAAATATATTGAAAAAGATACTGCTCTAGAGAGAAGATTCCAACCAATAATAGTAGAAGAGCCATCTGTTGAAGATGCAATTTCAATATTACAAGGAATTAAGCAATATTATGAAGATTATCATCATGTAAGAATTTCGAATGATATAATTAGACAGATTGTAAATATGTCTGAAAAATATATTCATGATAGATTTTTACCAGACAAGGCAATTGATATATTAGATGAAGCGTGCTCAAAGATAAATTTAAATGATAAAGATTTATATGACTTAGAAGTATTGAACAATCAATTAAAAGAGGTTCAAGCTAAAAAGGAAGAAGCTGCACAAGCCGATTCTACAGAAGATTATCAAAAAGCAGCAGAACTTAAAACACAAGAGTGTGCATTACTAGAGCAAATTGATAATTTGAAAAAGAGAATGCAACCTAAAGATTTAACAACACAAGACATTGCAAATGTAATAGAAAGCTGGACGAAGATTCCAGTAAACAAAATTACAGAAGAAGAAACAAAAAAATTGTTGAATCTAGAAGATAATTTGCATAAGAGAATTATAGGTCAAAATGAGGCAGTTGAGGCGGTTTCAAGAGCAATAAGAAGAAATAGAGTAGGCTTAAAGAGTACAAAAAGACCACCATCATTCATATTTGTTGGGCCGACAGGTGTTGGAAAAACAGAACTTGCAAAAGCATTAGCATATGAGATGTTTGGAAGTGAAAAATCTATAATCCGTTTCGATATGTCTGAATACATGGAAAGCAACTCAACAGCCAAATTAATTGGTGCACCTCCAGGATATGTTGGATATGATGATGCAGGACAACTAACTGAAAGAGTAAAGAGAAATCCTTATTCAATAATATTGTTAGACGAAATTGAAAAGGCGCATAATGATGTATTTAATATATTATTGCAAGTGCTAGATGATGGCAGATTGACTGATGCACAAGGAAACACAGTAAGTTTTGAAAATACAATAATAATAATGACATCAAATGCAGGTTCAAACTTAAATACAAATTCAATTGGATTTGGTGGAACCTCAGAAGCTTCAAAAAACAGAATGCTTGGCGCATTAAAAGATTTATTCAGACCAGAATTTTTGAATAGAATAGATGAAATTGTAGCCTTCGATTCATTAACAAACGAGCAACTTTTACAAATAGTTGATTTGATGGTATCTGATACTCAAAAAGTGTTAAATGACAGAAACATAGGATTAATACTTACAGATGAGGCTAAAAAATATGTATTAACAAAAGGAACAGATTTAAAATATGGTGCAAGACCTTTAAGACGTGCAATACAAAGATACGTTGAAGACGAACTATCTGATATGATATTAAAATCTGAACTAACAAATGGTAAAAAAGTATTGGTTGAATATGATAAGGAGCAAGACAAATTAGTATTCAACATACAATAATCTAAAAATAAGAAGGCGGAGGTAAAAAAGGTGTTTAAACATGTACCAAATATTCTAACAATGTGTAGATTCGTATTAATACCATTCATATTCGGCTCAATAGTAAATAATCAGTATGTAGCAGCATTCGTATTCTTAACACTTTCCGGAATTACCGATATACTAGATGGTTTTATAGCAAGAAAATTTAATTTAATAACTAACTTTGGAAAATTGATAGACCCACTAGCAGATAAGGCAACACAAATTTCAACACTTATAGCATTGCTATTTGCAGGAATAATCCCAGATTGGATATTAATAGTGGTATTTATTAAAGAAACAATAATGATAGCAGGTGCATCTTTCTTATATGGAAAAAAACTTGTAGTATCAAGCAGATGGTATGGAAAGCTTGCAACAGTAATGTTTTATGTCGCAATAGTAGCTTCATTAATTACAAATAACTTTAATTTAGCATTCCACATAGACATCTACATATACTATGTAGCACTTGCGTTAACAATATTTGCTTTAATAATGTATTTCAAAGAATTCTATCAAAAAGGATATGTAAATAAAGAAGAATTGAGCACTGTAGATAAGAAAGTTATAGAAAAATAATAGTAAAAATCGTGTTTTAAATAACACGATTTTTCTATTCAAAATTTTCTATATACGAATTTAAATTTTCTTTTCCATAAAGAATTACACCATTTTCCAGTTCTTTTCTATCATCATCCGATAAATATTTTATCGCAATTTCAGTAGTTTCATGTAATTCATAGGTTCCATCATCTTTTATTCTATAAATTTCAACGAATCCATCTGAACTTGACTTTACAACGAAATGTTCACCGCAATTTCCAGAAAAATCTTTATATAACGCTACATCAGTATTTGAAAAATTTTTAATTTTCCAATCACTATAAAGCTTTGAAAATTCATTTCTTGTAATATTAGCCATCTCTGCACTTATATTTTCTTTTTCTTTTAGAGTGTGCCCACATCCATCATAATGTTTAAGAAAAGTTAAAATTGCATTTGGAGAAAGTTTTACTTCATCATAGCTTGTTGGAACGGTTGTATATGGAGATGTAGTTTGAAAATTTTCAATAGTTTCATTTGCAGAACCAATATTTTGAACGGATTTTAAATTATAAATTATAATAGCAAAAGTAGTTACAATGCTTGCAATTATAATAAGTATTAAAGCAATAATAAATTTTTTATTCATATTAAATTCCTTCCTTTTTCCTAGTATTTCCATAATTTACTTATGTATGCAGAAAAAAGAAAATTTAATAAATAATGCTTTTAAGACACTTTGGAAGAACGAGTGTAAGGTTTTATTTCATCAGTTAAACCAATCAAATAATCAATACTAGTATTATAAAAATCTGCTAAAACAATAAGAGAGCTAATAGGAATATTAACTTTTTCTAATTCGTATTTGCTATAATTTGTTTGTGAAATATTTAGAATTTTGGCAATTTCCTCTTGTTTTAAATCGTGATCTTCCCTTAAATCTTTAAGTCTTAACATTATAAAATTCATTCCTTTCATTAATTCAGAAAAAAACATATAGCAAAGAAAAATTTGAATTGTTAGTTCAATGTTCCAAAATTAATAATGCAATAAATAAGGAAAATTACTACTATCAATTTTTTATAGTTTTCTGAAAATTTGTTAATTACTATTTTATAATAGTTAATATTTGACTATTGACTTATAGTTATAATTTGACTATAATTTTATTAGTTAAATTATAACTAAAGAGGAGGGCACGAATGAGAAGAGAAAAAACGTTAATAATATAATTAATAAAAACATAGGAAGGGAAAAAGAAAAATGAATAAACTAAAAAACAAAAAAGGAATAACTCTTATTGCGTTAGTTGTTACAGTGGTAGTACTTATAATTT
>ERZ773104.4395-NODE-4395-length-11855-cov-10.093644_pt1 | contig 11855 bp, 9 predicted proteins | sample MGYA00511920_ERZ773104 | MGnify/ENA primary metagenome ERZ773104 (study PRJEB29015, sample SAMEA2737857) | human gut metagenome | biome: human gut; feature: human-associated habitat; material: faeces | place: China | collected 2012 ...
GCTTGATCTGTTGAAAAAAGCAGTGCTTGTTTCCCTGAAGGCTGTCCTTTTCCTCATTACAGGCTTAAGCCTGATCCAGTCAATGATCGTTCCTGTCGTAGACAGTTTTAAGAATACTGCAATTCATAAGGTGGTTTCGGTAATTCCGGGAATCGGGGGACTGACCGGTGGTGTAACAGAGCTTTTGCTTGGAGCGGCGGTCTTAGTCAAAAACAGCTTCGGTGTTTTTTTGCTGATTCTGCTTCTTTCGATCTGCCTGATACCGGTTCTGAAGATCGGGGTACTGGCCTGCGGTGTAAAGCTTTCCGCGGCAATTACCGGGATGATCAGTGATAAACGGATTTCGGACTGTGCCGACCATATCGGAGAGGGCTGCTTTCTGGTTCTGCGATGTGTGTTTACGTCCATTGCCCTGTTCTTTATTGTGATTGCAGTGGTTGCCTATTCGGTCAGGATGTGAAAGGAGAACAGATGCTTGAAGCAATCAAAAATGCCTGTATTTTTTTGTTAATTGCGCAGATCCTGATGGTGCTTGTGCCGGAAGAAGCCTATGCCAAATATGTACGGGTACTGGTTTCCCTGATTCTGATTCTGAAAATTACCCAGCCGTTTCTGATCCTTATATCCGGCAGGGAAGCACAGGAGGTGATGCAGGCGAATGTGGAGCAGCTTTATGTGGAATTATCAGTGAGGGAGCTTCCTTCCTCCATACAGAGAGAAACCGGGAACCTGTATGCACATATGACGGAATATGTTGCCGGACAGATTGCGCAGGAGCAGGATCTGCAGAAGCAGGATCGGCAGGGTCGGAATAATCAGGAACAATCGATGGAGGAAGAGGTGACAGATCAGCAGCAAATTACGGAAGATGTGAAAAGAGAACAGTAAGAGAGAGGCAGGAGGAACAGGCGCAGACCGGAGATGCGGAAAGAATAGCCGGGATGGAGAGCGACGGAGTTTGTGAAGGGGTGAAGAATATGACAGACAGGGAGAGGGAAAGCAAGTTTCAGCAGAAAGAAGGAGAGCAAAGGAAAGCCGGACAGGAAACCCGGGAAGAAATGAAGGAAGAAGCACAGGAAAAGGTACAGAAAGAAAACGGCAGCCTCCTGAAAAAGCTCAGGTGGAGAAAAGAAAATTTTCTGGTGATTCTTCTTCTTGGAGTGCTGCTTTTCGTAACAGTGTGGCCGGTAGAAAAAAACAGCAGAAGCGCAGGCACAAAGAACAGTAGTACGACAGACAGTGCCCTGACATTTCCCGATTATGGAGAAAGCACAGAGGATACGAGGGCAACTTATGTGGTATCCCTGGAACATTCTCTGGAAGAACTGCTCTCAACCATGGAAGGAGTGGGTGACAATAAAGTAATGATTACCCTGAAGCCCTCGACACGGAATTCCTGTTTTTCATCTGCTTCCACGATGGAAATTGAGGGTGTGGTGGTATGTGCGAAGGGGGCGGCTAACGGGAAGGTTGCCAAAAATATATCTGAAGTAATTCAGGCATTATTTGGACTGGAGGCACATAAAATTAAAATAGCTAAAATGATATAAGCAAAAAAGGAGACATGGTTTGAAGAATATGGTGAAGAAGAATCAGGTGATGATTACCGCACTTGCACTGATGATTGCGGTTGCCGGCTACTTGAATTTTGCCGGAAACAGGATTACACAGGAAGAAATTGTGACAACCGGATCGGACACGGTCGAGACCGCGAAGGTAACCGGAGACGATTCTCAGTATGAGGATATTCAGAGCATGGATTCGGAACTTGTGCTGGAAGAGGATAATTATCTGGAACAGTCCATGGATGATATTCTGGCGGAGGATATTACGGTGGATGAGGAAAATGCAGATCTGGAAGCAGGGTCTGACAGCGTGGAAGAGATCACGGGGGATGTGCCAGGAGAAGCGGTTTTTACCAGTGTGGCAGGTATGGACAGTCTTTCGGGAGCCAAACTGTTAAAGGAGCAGACCAGGGCAAAGAGCAGGGAAACGTTTCTTGAGATCATCAATAATACCAACATTGCCGAGGAACAGAAGCAGGAAGCAATTGACGGAATGATTGAGCTTACGGATGTTGCCGAAAAGGAGACGGCCGCAGAAATCCTGCTTGAGGCAAAAGGCTTTGAGGACGTGGTTGTCAGCATCACCGATGATATGGTAGATGTGGTTGTGAATACCGCAGAGCTTACAGAAGCACAGCGTGCGCAGATTGAGGATATCGTTGTCCGCAAAACAGGAATGAATCCGGAGGCCATCGTGATCAGTACCCTTGCACAGCAGTAAACGTTGTTTTGATGAAGTTTTTGGTGCTATAATTTCTAAAATGTGGTATCCTATTACAGAATAATGAAGAAAGAGAGGGATACCAGGTGAAAAGAGTCTTTTTGATTGTTTTAGACAGTGTGGGAATAGGGGCTTCAGAAGACGCCGCAGATTTCGGGGATACAGGAACGAATACTCTGCGGTCGGCTGCGACAAGTCCCTGTTTTCATATGCCCAATATGAAAAAGCTTGGACTGTTTAATATCGATGGAGTGAAGGACTGGGCAGAACCGGATCCTGCCCCGGCTGGTGTTTATGGGCGGATGACGGAGCGTTCGAAAGGAAAGGATACCACGATCGGCCACTGGGAGATTGCCGGTGTTATTTCAGAAAAGCCATTACCTGTGTATCCTCACGGCTTTCCCGAAAGCGTGCTTCAGGAATTTAAGCGCCGCACAGGGAGAGGTGTTTTATGCAATAAACCTTATTCCGGTACGGAAGTAATTAAAGCGTACGGGGATGAGCATGTGAAGACCGGGAAGCTCATTGTGTATACGTCTGCGGACAGCGTCTTCCAGATCGCGGCGCATGAAGAGGTGGTTCCGTTAGAGGAACTGTATGAGGACTGCCGGATTGCACGGAAGATCCTGACAGGGGAGCATGGTGTGGGAAGAGTGATTGCCCGTCCCTTTGTCGGAAGTAACGGGCAATATACGAGAACAACGAACCGCCATGACTTTTCGTTAGAGCCTCCAAGGGACACGATGCTGGATGTGCTAAAGCTTGCGGGCAAAGACGTGATCGGAGTCGGCAAGATTCATGACATCTTTGCAGGAAGAGGGCTTACCGATTTTGTTTATACGAAGGGCAATGCCGACGGAATCGACAAGACCCTTTCCTATCTGGATCAGAATTTTGAAGGTCTGTGCTTTATCAATCTGGTAGATTTTGACATGCTTTACGGACACCGGAACGATATCGAAGGCTATGCGAAGGCCCTTACGGCTTTTGATGAAGCACTCCCTGAGATCATGCATAAGATGCGGGAGGATGACCTTTTAATGATTACGGCCGATCATGGCTGTGATCCCGGGTATACCTGTTCCACGGATCATTCCAGGGAATACACACCGCTTGTCATGTATGGAAAGAACTTAAGTCCCGGAAATCTGGGCACACGAAAGACCTTTGCGGATATTGGAGCCACGGTGCTCCATGCACTTTCCGTCGAAGGAAATATAGCAGGAGAATCAGTATTATGAGTAATTACGAAAAGGAAATCAACAGAAGAAGAACATTTGCAATTATTTCCCACCCCGATGCAGGTAAGACAACCCTGACCGAGAAATTCCTTTTATACGGAGGTGCAATTAATCTCGCAGGAAGTGTAAAGGGTAAGGCTACCGCAAGACATGCCGTTTCGGACTGGATGGAAATTGAAAAGGAAAGAGGTATTTCGGTAACAAGTTCGGTTCTGCAGTTTAATTATGATGGTTTTTGCATCAATATTCTGGATACACCGGGACATCAGGATTTCTCGGAAGATACTTACCGTACGTTGATGGCAGCAGATTCAGCCGTGATGGTAATTGACGGCTCTAAAGGTGTTGAGGCACAGACGATTAAGTTATTTAAGGTTTGTGTCATGCGCGGGATTCCAATTTTTACGTTTATTAACAAGATGGACCGTGAGGCGATGGATCCGTTTGAATTGATTGACCAGATTGAGAATGTGCTTGGTATCCGCACTTGTCCGGTGAACTGGCCGATTGGTTCCGGAAAGAACTTTAAAGGTGTGTATGACCGTAACACAAAGACCATTTCCCGATTTATTGCGGGGGACAATGGACATAAAGTAGAGATGGTAGAGGCAAGTCTTGGGGATGCCGGTTTGGATGATTTGATTACGAAAGAATACCACGATATTTTAGTTGATGAAATTGAATTGCTGGATGGAGCAAGCGATGCCTTTGATTTGGAAAAGGTTCGTGCCGGACAGCTTTCGCCGGTATTTTTTGGTTCGGCACTGACAAACTTTGGTGTAGAAACCTTTTTGCAGCATTTCCTGGATATGACAACATCTCCGCTGCCTCGTACATCCGGTGGCGAGGTGGTAGACCCATTCTCGGATGAATTTTCGGCATTTGTATTTAAGATTCAGGCAAATATGAATAAGGCCCATCGTGACCGAATTGCTTTTATGCGTATCTGCTCCGGTAAGTTTGAGGCAGGCATGGAAGTTATGCATGTGCAGGGTGGCAAAAAGATTCGTCTTGCACAGCCACAGCAGATGATGGCACAAGAGAGAAAACATGTCGAGGAGGCATATGCCGGTGATATTATCGGCGTTTTTGACCCGGGTATTTTCTCGATTGGAGATACATTGTATAAAGGAAAAACGCCGGTTCGCTTTGAAGGAATCCCAACATTTGCACCGGAGCATTTTGCAAGAGTCCGTCAGGTGGATACGATGAAGCGTAAACAGTTTATGAAAGGAATTTCACAGATTGCACAGGAAGGTGCGATTCAGATTTTTCAGGAATTTAATACCGGCATGGAAGAGATTATTGTGGGTGTTGTAGGCGTCCTGCAGTTTGAGGTGCTTCAGTACCGTTTGGAAAATGAGTATAATGTAGAAATCCGTATGGAACAGCTTCCGTATGAGCATGTACGCTGGATTGAAAATAAGGATATCGATGTAGCGGCACTTTCGGTTACGTCCGATACAAAGAAGGTAAAAGATCTGCATGACAGACCACTCCTTTTGTTTACCCATCCGTGGAGTGTTCAGACGGCGCTTGACCGAAATGAAGGGTTACAGTTAAGTGAATTTGGTGCGACAGAAGAATAGAATAAAAAAGGCGTTGGAATCATAGTTGATCTCGAACGCCTTTTTCTATATTACTTATCAATTGTATTTATTGGAAAAGATTTAAGTCAATGGCATTTGCCATCACCTGATAGCCATTATAAGGATGGATGCCATCATCTTTGTTTGTATATTTGGCTAATAAATTTTGCGGATTTGCCGGATCGGCAACGGCATTTTCAAAATCAATGATGCCATCTACGCCAGACTCGGATGAACGCATCCACTGATTGATAAGTTGTCTTACTTTTTCTGAATTTTCACTATAAAAACTGCTTGTGCCAAAAGGAAGGATTGGTGCACCATAAACTTTGATGTTGTTTTTATGACAAGTTTCAATCATCTTTTGATATTCCGGCAAAAGCAAATTGTATTTGTCCGTATTTTGAAGCTTATCCAAATCATTGACGCCAAATAAAATTATACAGTAAGCAACACCGTCGTGTTCTAATAAATCACGGTTGAATCGGTTTTTTCCCGCATCCGTTGGATACGAGCCGAGAATGGAATTTGAACCAATTCCCTCGTTTATAACAGATACATTTTCGGTTCCTTTATTTGCTTTTAACCGTTTGGCAAAGTAATCTCCCCAGCGAGTGTAGGAATCTGGTTTTTTGCCCAAGTAGGTGGCATCGGTGCCATAGCCATCGGTAATGGAATCACCAAAACAGACAACCGCTTTACTTCCATTTGCAGAGAGAAGAGATGCGTCTGCTAAAAAGAACCAGCTGGTTGTTTTCTTATAATTACTAAAAGTATTGGCTGAAACTTGATTACCGGAGACCTGGTAGGTTGTAGCACGGGCACCGCGGTGTCCGGTAATGTTTGTGGTCGGCGTTTCACCAAAAAAAGTGGAAATGGCTACATTTTCCAGTGCTTCTACGGGAAAATCAATAGCGTCAGTTTGAATTACCTTTCCTTTTGGAATAATAAAATTTTCTTTTCCTTCGAATGTTACGGTGGCATCTGTATCGGTGTTGATTTCAGGATTCGATGCCTTCACCTGCTTCGCTATGTGCATTGATTTAATCGTGACATCCCTTCCGCCATATTGGTTGCTTAAGCGGAAACGGATTTTACTTCCGGTTGTAGTTACTTTAATAACCTGTCTTACTGTAGAATCTTCTAAAGCAATTTGAGGCATTGCGTTGGATGTAACATCGCATTTTTCTTCTGCTGTACCCCAGGTAGTAACCCATGTCGGGGTAGGAGTGGCGGTTGGCACTGGAGTCAGTGTTATAGCGGGAGCCCTGTTTGGTGCCTGCGAAGGCGAAGCCGTACTGGATGGGACAGCCACATTTTTTTGTGGTGTAGCTTTTTTTGCAGCAAGAACTGTGATGCGGCAGGTAAGTTTACGGATTTTTTTCCCATGTTTGTAACGTGCAAGAAGTGTTGTCTTTCCCTTTTTTACTCCTTGAATAACAGCATATGGTTTTCCGGTTTTCTTTTGTTTTACAATTTTCGCAATTTTTTTGTTCCCTAATTTCCATGTAACTTTTGTTTTCTTTGCAATTTTTTTGATTGAAACCTTTGCTTTCTTTCCGGTATAAACCGAAACTTTTGTTTTGCTAAGTGCTGGCTTTTTTGCTGCATTAGCGGTAGTACCCGGAACTGTTTGTGACAGAGTGCTCATAAAAAGAGCCGTCAACAACAGAGGGGTGTAAATTTTTCGCTTCATAAATGCGATACCTCCATTTTTTTTCTTCATTGTACAATACCAATAAAGAATGTCAACGGCTCAGAGAACAATGCACCAATATATTCAATATTTATGCCATTTTATGCAAATATATCCGTATTATTTAATGTTTAATTTTTTTGCTGTAATCAGGTAAGTCAGTAAATAGAAGATGACTCCCAAAGCTCCATACAGGAGGCAGAACAGCAAAAGGACAACATGGACGGAGTCAATCACATCAGGGAATATCAGGACAAATGGGATTGCTAATAACGAAATAACAATCTGTAATCCCTGAGAAAGTCCAAGATAAGCGCCAATGCTTAATGCGATGCGGTGTGTCTGTACTAATTGTCCAATCATGATGGAAAGATACATCATTAAAATTGAAAACGAGAGGCTGATTAACATAAAAATCCCCAGTAAAATCAGTGCACTAAAATTACTCAAGTTAATTGTCTGCAAAACGAATCCAATGCCATGAATGATTTCTGACAGCGTAATTGGTGTAGCGATTAACACAACGATAAGTATAGAAATCAATGCAATTCCACAGGCGAGGATATACCACACAAAGGAAACCAGCCATTTGGCAAATAAAAGCTGGCCTGTTTTGGCGGGAAGGGTAAATGTTAAGTATGCTTCTTGGGAAGTCATGGTCTTATAAAAGCGTATGGCAATTAATACCTGAGTTACAATGAGCAGGCCAAACAGCAGCAGACAGTAACCTATGATGCCGCTTCCAAATACAAGAGAAAGAGCATCGGCTGTATTTTCATCATACGGTTGTGAGCCCAAAGACATCATCAAGCTGAAAATAGGTGTTAAAACAACGATGAATCCAAACATTGGAATAAATAAACGCATCGTATCTTTAAATTCGTGTTTAATTAATTTTTTTAGCATCGGAACACCTCCCGGAATAATGTATCGACCGACTTGCCCTGCTGTTCGCGGATATCATCTACGGATGACTGCAGGCGAATCTGGCCGTCCTGCAGGAAAATGACATCATCTAAAATGCTCTCAACATCAGAAATCAGATGTGTGGAAAGAAGCACAGAGGCATTTTCACTGTAGTTCGAAATAATCGTCTGTAATATGTAATCTCTGGTTGCCGGATCGACACCCCCGATAGGTTCATCCAGACAGTACAGATTTGCATTCCGGCTCATAGTCAGAATCAACTGGACTTTTTCCTGTGTTCCTTTCGACATATGTTTCAAACGCATATTTTCAACGATGTCTAATCGTTTTAACATTTCCTCGGCTTTGTTTTTGTCAAAATCTGCAAAAAAATCATTGTAATAGGAAAATAAGTCTGATATTTTCATCCATTTTGGGAAAATTGTCTGGTCCGGCAGATAGGAAATGTGCTGCTTAGTAATAACACCGGGATGCTCCCCTCCAATAAAAAGTTCGCCGGAACTTGGTGTGAGCAAACCATTTATTAATTTCAAAAAAGTGGTTTTTCCGCTTCCGTTTGGACCTAAAAGCCCAACTATTTTTCCGCATTCAATCGTTACATTTACATCTCGTAATGCCGGTTTAGGACCGAAATTTTTGCAGATGTGTTTTGATTCTAATAAAATCATAAATCCTCCTTCCTTTGCTTGCGCAGGCAGGCAATGCATTCTTCTTTTGAAAATCCTAATTTTGCAAGAGCCTGATAACAGTTTTCTACAATGCCGTCCGCTAATTCATCACGCATGGACCCAATCAGTGATGCATCACTTGTTACGGTTCGCCCATTTGTCCGGCTGCCAATCAAAAGCCCCTCCTGTTCAAGAGCTGCGAGTGCTTTCTGCATCGTATTTGGATTTACCGCAGCCTCAGTGGCAAGTTCCCTTACCGAGGGAAAACGCTCACCGGGGCGGTAGTGACCGGACAGAATCTGTAACTTAATCTGTTCTACCAATTGTATATATATGGGACGTTCCTTTGATAAATTCCAGGACATAGAAAACCTCCTTTCCATATATTAACTTAATAATTGTATCGCTGTATTAAGTGCGTAATACAATAATACAGCGGATGGATGAATATGTCAAGAGATGTTTGACATTTTGTGCTTCTGTTTTTTCTCGATAAATTATGAAGACACAAAAGTTGTACAAACAATCCCATAATTTTCAGAGAACTTACTTATTAGTTTTTGACAAAGGAGAAGATTATGCCAAATGTTCATTGCCGGTCTCTTTGGATTCCAGTAATTCCGTAGAAAAACTTTGTGACTTGTGGGTTTGAGTACGTCGGTATGTGGCGCTGGTAGTTTCAGTGCCCATACCGTTACGCACTCAATGAGCGAGAGCGCCCACGAGACACAAAATTTTTCTACGGAATTACTGAAACTAAAAAAAGTGGCAACGAACACTTGACACAAACTCGACATTTTTCGTCCTTTACTTTTCTTTTTTTTAGTGATAGAATAAAAACACGAATGAATAAATTTAAGGAGGACATTACAAAAATGGCTAGAGCAAAACAATCCATGGATGGTAATACCGCTGCAGCACACGTGGCATATGCCTATACAGAAGTAGCTGGTATCTATCCTATTACACCTTCGAGCCCGATGGCTGATTCCGTTGATCAGTGGTCAGCAGCAGGACAGAAGAACATTTTTGGCAGCAAAGTAAAAGTTGTTGAGATGGAATCTGAGGCCGGCGCCGCTGGTACTGTACACGGTTCTCTTGCAACAGGAGCTTTGACAACGACATTTACGGCTTCTCAGGGTCTTCTTCTTATGATCCCGAATATGTATAAAATCGCTGGTGAGATGTTGCCAAGTGTATTCCACGTATCCGCACGTACGGTGTCTACACATGCTTTGAATATTTTTGGTGATCATAGTGATGTATACGCTTGTCGTCAGACTGGTTTCGCTATGCTTGCTGAGACAAATCCACAGGAAGTTATGGACTTGAGTCCGGTTGCCCATTTGGCAGCATTGGAAGGAAAAGTTCCATTCATTAACTTCTTCGATGGTTTCCGTACTTCCCATGAGATTCAGAAGATTGAGAAATGGGATTACGAAGATTTGAAAGAAATGTGCCCAATGGATGCTGTTGAAGCATTCCGTAAACATGCATTGAATCCGGAGCACCCAACTGCACGTGGTTCTCACGAGAATGGAGACGTATTCTTCCAGCATCGTGAAGCATGTAACAAGGCTTATGATGCACTTCCTGCTGTTGTAGAGAAGTACATGAACAAAGTAAATGAAAAACTCGGTACCGATTACGGTTTGTTTAACTACTATGGTGCACCGGATGCTGACCGCGTAATCATCGCTATGGGATCCATCTGTGACGTAGCAGAAGAAGTAATTGATTACTTGACAGCAAAGGGCGAGAAAGTTGGTCTTGTAAAAGTTCGTTTGTATCGTCCATGGTCTCCGGAAGCAATTCTTAAGGTGATTCCTAAGACTGCTAAGAAGATTGCTGTACTTGACCGTACAAAAGAGCCTGGTGCTCTTGGTGATCCGTTGTATCTGGATGTTGCAGCTACTCTTCGTGAGGCAGGTTTGAATGATATCATTCTTACCGGCGGACGTTATGGTCTTGGTTCCAAAGATACACCACCATCATCTGTATTCGCTGTATACAAAGAACTGGAGAAAGACGATCCAAAACCTCGTTTCACAATCGGTATTGTGGATGACGTAACAAATTTGAGTCTTCCGGAAGTGAAACCGGCTCCAATTACTTCTGCACCGGGAACAAAAGAGTGCAAGTTCTGGGGACTTGGTGGAGATGGTACTGTAGGTGCTAACAAAAACTCAACAAAGATTATCGGTGACCACACAGATAAATTTATCCAGGCATACTTCCAGTATGACTCAAAGAAAACAGGTGGTGTAACAATTTCCCATCTTCGTTTTGGTGATAATCCGATTAAGAGTCCTTACTACATCAACCAGGCTGACTTCGTAGCATGTCATAACCCGGCTTATGTAACACAGGGTATGAAGATGGCTCAGGATGTAAAACCGGGCGGTGTATTCATGATTAACTGCCAGTGGTCTGATGAAGAACTCGGACATCACTTGAACGCTGAAGCTAAGAAATATATTGCAGACAACAACATTCAGCTTTACACAATCAACGCGATTGATAAAGCAATTGAAATTGGTATGGGTAAACGTACTAACACAATTTTGCAGTCTGCATTCTTCAAACTTGCTGATGTAATGCCAATTGATGATGCGATTAAGTTCATGAAAGAAGCAGCTAAGAAATCTTACTCCAAAAAAGGTGATGCTGTCGTAGAAATGAACTACAAAGCAATCGATTGTGGTGTTGACGCAATTCATAAAGTAGAAGTACCTGAATCTTGGAAGAATCCGGAAGCAGATGCTCCTGCAAAAGAGAAGACCGGACGTCCGGAAGTTGTTAAGATGGTAAATGACCTTCTTGAGCCAATTTCTAAGATGGATGGTGACAGCCTTCCAGTATCTGCATTCGCAGGTAACCCGGATGGTCAGTTTGAGACTGGTGCTTCCGCATATGAGAAACGTGGTACAGCTGTTATGGTTCCTGTATGGAATCCGGATACATGTATCCAGTGTAACAGCTGTGCATTTGTATGTTCTCACGCTACAATTCGTCCATTCCTCCTTTCTGAGGATGAGGTGAAAGCAGCACCTTCAAACATCAAACTTGCTGATACAAAGCCAAAAGCCGGCGAATATAAATTTGCAATGAGCGTATCTCCTCTGGATTGTATGGGATGTGGCGAGTGTATTACCGTATGTCCGAAAGCTGCTGATGAAGCCATCAAGATGGTACCTCAGGAGTCTCAGGCAGACGAGCAGCCGGTATTTGATTACTTGGTAGCTAACGTTGGTAAGAAAGACAGCGGATTTGCTGATACAACTCCAAAGGGAAGCCAGTTCAACCAGCCACTTCTCGAGTTCTCCGGAAGTTGTGCAGGATGTGCTGAGACATCTTATGCAAGACTTGTTACACAGCTCTTTGGTGAGCATATGTACATTTCAAATGCAACAGGATGTTCTTCTATCTGGGGTAACCCGGCAGCAAC
>ERZ773104.4400-NODE-4400-length-11845-cov-9.201357_pt1 | contig 11845 bp, 12 predicted proteins | sample MGYA00511920_ERZ773104 | MGnify/ENA primary metagenome ERZ773104 (study PRJEB29015, sample SAMEA2737857) | human gut metagenome | biome: human gut; feature: human-associated habitat; material: faeces | place: China | collected 2012 ...
CTTTGCCATAAAAATATGCACCTCCAAAAGTGTCTAACTTTTGGGGTGCATATCATAATGCCGTTTTTTTTTGTGCGCTCATTTACATTTGTATTTCGTTTTGTATACTTTGTTGAATTTTGTATTTCTTTGTTATATAATACCACTGTCGGATCATTCCGATATAGGTAAGATCTCTTAACGGTGTTTTCACCGGCGGTTATACTCTCTTTTATATTCACAGGCTGTTATGCTGAGTTTATGAAAGGGGGAATGCTTATGAAAAGTAAGCATATTGCTACATATGGCGAAGAAATTGCTCACAGCAATTTTAGAAATTATCATATTTTTGATAATTTTCTCTATAAAAGCACAATAACCGCCCTCCTACCAAGATTGCGGTTATTGTAATAACTAATTTCAGGGTATAACCGTTTGAGGTCTTACCTTTTTTCTATATTTATTATATATCTATTCATTCATTTTGTCAACACTACAAACAACTTTATATCAAGCTGATTTGTTCGCCACCATATTTATCTTCATACTTATTCAAATACTCAAAGCATTCATTCACATCACACATAATACCGTTTTTAATACATTCGCTTTTATAAATCATATTAAGTTGTCTGCTGTTCGGAGATGAAAGCTGATAGCTGTTTCCGTACATTCTGATATATTTTTCTTTAAGTCCCGGAAAATGTTCATCGAGTTTTTTATAGAAATACGCTCTATTACCGTCACGCAACGTAACACCCATATCAAAATTAATAATCCCCTTCACTTTTGCTCTGACACAATAATCAAGTATTCCCCTAATATTTTCTTCGGTATCATTTATAAAAGGCAATATCGGGCAAAGCCACACAACAGTCGGTATACCGTTATCACGCAATATTTCAAGTGCACGAAATCTCTCATATGTAGTTTCAACATTCGGCTCAACAATGCGGCACAAATCCTCATCATATGTGGTAAGCGTCATCTGTACGACACATTTTGATTTTTCATTTATCTTCTTTAACAAATCAAGATCACGAAGAACTTTTGTCGATTTTGTAATCATTGTCACGCCGAAACCATACCTTTCAATCACTTCAAGACACTTCCGCATATTACTGAGTTTTTCTTCTATTGGCATATACGGATCAGACATTGCACCTGTTCCAATCATACACTTGTTTCTCTTTCTTCTGAGTGCATTTTCCAACAATTCCACTGCATTAGCCTTAACCTCAATATCTTCAAATTTATGCTTCATCTGATAGCACAAACTTCTTGAATCACAATAAATACACCCATGCAAACAACCTCTGTATATATTCATTCCGTTTTTCGCCGATAAAATCCCTTTAACATTTACTTCGTGCATACATTCCACTCCTTAGCATTATTATATCACTTTTAATATTTCCGCACAAGAAAAAAAGTCGGTTACCCGACTTTATATATAAACTGTAATCGGCGAGAATGGGAAAACCGAAAACAGATTATAGTCTTTTATGTTCGCCTGTAATAGAGAACTGCACCCATTCGGCGATATTAACCGCATGGTCGCCGATTCTTTCAAAATACTTTGCAACCATAAGCATATCAAGTACTTCAGACGTTCCCTCATCTTTTTTAATAATATCCACAAGGTCATTGACAATTTCTTCAAACAATGCGTCAACAACATCGTCATTATGAGAAACTTCTTCTGCGACAAGCAAATCCTTTTTAATAAACGCCTCAACGCTCTTATTGACCATATCAATAGTTGCCGCTGCCATACGTTGAATATGCTTTGATTTTTTCAACATCTTCTTTTTCGCGGTTGACGCAATTTCTGCTATATCCTCAGCCTGATCACCGATACGTTCCATATCGGTTATCATTTTAAGTGCGGCCGAAATAAGTCTTAAATCACTTGCAACAGGCTGTTGAGTCAAAAGTAATTTCAAACAAAGACTTTCAATCTCTCGTTCTTTATTATCTATCGATTTTTCATAGTCATATGCCTTATTTATCGAATGTTCGTCACCGTCAAGCGCCTTTACCGCATTTGCGATTGCACTTTCAATAAGTCCGCCCATTGTAGTAAGTTCTTCATTGAGAAGCGCCAACTGTCTTTCAAATTCATCTCTCATTATCCAAACCTCCCTGTTATGTAATCTTCGGTTCTTTTATCTTTTGGTTTTGAGAAAATCTTTTGTGTATCGTCAAATTCCACTGCCTCACCAAGCAAGAAAAATGCTGTTTTATCCGAAACTCTTGCAGCTTGCTGCATATTGTGCGTAACCATAATTATAGTGTACTTATCCTTAAGCTCCCACACCAAGTCCTCAATTTTAGATGTGGATATAGGGTCAAGTGCCGAAGTCGGTTCATCCATAAGCAATACTTCCGGTTCTACCGCAAGTGCTCTTGCAATACAAAGTCTTTGTTGCTGACCGCCCGACATACCGAGTGCACTTTTCTTTAATCTATCCTTTGTTTCGTCCCATATAGCCGCCTGTTTTAACGAACGCTCAACTATTTCGTCAAGCTTGCTTTTCGACTTAATTCCGTGAGTTCTCGGACCGTATGCGATATTATCATATATACTCATAGGAAACGGATTAGGCTTTTGAAACACCATACCTACACGTCTGCGAAGTTCATTCACTTCAATATCACCGTAAACATTTTTACCGTCAAGCAAAACCGTTCCGTCAATCTTACAACCCTCTACAAGGTCATTCATTCTGTTTAGCGTTTTTAAAAATGTAGACTTACCACACCCCGACGGGCCTATAAATGCCGTAACTTTATTTTCGGGAATCTGCATATCTATCCCTTTTAAAGCGTGGAAATCACCGTAATGCAAATGTAAATTCTTTATATCAAATTTCACTTTAAAATTCCATTCCTTTCTATATCATCAATCCTTTGCCGCAAACTTCTTTGCAACAAGTGATGACATAAAGTTAATTATCAACACAAATATCAACAGTACAACCGCCGTTGCATATGCTTGGTTTGTGTACAAGCCCTCGCTTGACAGTACATACATATGTATTGCAAGTGTACGTCCCGATGACAGAAGTCCTTTTGAAACCTCCGCAACAGTACCTGCCGTATAAATAAGTGCCGCCGTTTCACCGACAATTCTACCTATTGCAAGGATAACACCTGACAATATACCCGGCATTGCCGCCGGAAGAACAATTTTAAACACAGTTCTAAGTTTGCCTGCACCGACTCCGAAGCTTGCCTCGCGATATGAATCGGATACTGCAAGAAGTGCCTCTTCTGTTGTTCTCATAATAAGCGGAAGTACCATTATTGCCAACGTTGCCGCACCGGCAAGTATTGAATATCCCCACTTTAAATATGTTACAAAGAACAACATTCCGAACAAACCATATACGATTGACGGTATTCCCGAAAGCGTTTCGGCGGTAAGCCTTATAATACCTACAACCTTGTTGCCCTTTTTCGCGTATTCGACAAGGTATATAGCAGTACATATTCCAAGCGGTACTGCAACTATAAGCGAACAGAGCGTCATTTCAATCGTGTTTATTATTGCCGGTAACATTGATACGTTTTCGGTTGTGTAATGTAAGCTGAACAGTTTAGGGCTTAAATTAGGCAAACCCTTTATCAATATGTACGCAATCAAAAACAGTAATACACCAAACGTCAAACAGCTTGCAAGGATTACTGTTCCTTTTAATATTTTTGAGCCTAAATGTTTCATTGTTCTACTTCTTAACTCCTCTCCAAATTCAAAGCGTCAGCAAAATTGTTCACAGTGCTGCTTTGCAGTTCGTGGTGCTGTACGAGTGTACCGCTCCGAACAAAAAATGGTGCTGCGGGCAATTTTTCAAGCTTTGTTCCTTCCTTTTATTATTGAAAATGATATGTTGATAAGAAGTATAAACACAAACAACACAACCCCCGTTGCAATAAGCACTTCACGGTGTAAATCTGCCGCATAACCCATTTCGATTACGATATTTGAAGTCAAAGTTCTGACACCTTTTAAAATGCTTGACGGCATTCTCGCCTGATTACCGGCAACCATAATTACCGCCATTGTTTCACCAATCGCACGGCCTATACCAAGAATAACTCCTGCAAGTATTCCCGATTTTGCCGCAGGTAATATAACAGTAAATATACTTCTTTCCTTTGTTGCACCGAGTGCCAACGCACCCTCATAATAGCTTTCGGGTACACTTCTTATCGCACTTTCCGATACACCGATAATTGTCGGCAAAATCATTATTCCAAGCAAAATCGAGGCTGTAAGCATACTGTTTCCGTTTCCGCCGAAAACCGTTTTTACGAACGGAACAAGTACCACAAGTCCGAAAAAGCCGTAAACTATCGAAGGAATACCTGCTAAAAGCTCCGTAGCAGGTTTGAGGATTTTATATAAGGGTTTTGGACAATATCTCGACATAAATATTGATGTCAGGATACCTACCGGTACACCAATGACGATTGCATCGGCGGTCACATATATACTTCCCAAAATCATCGGGAAGATTCCGAATGACGCAGGACTATCTGTCGGAGCCCAGTTAGTACCCGCAAGGAATTTGAAAAGTCCTACCTTACCCATTGCAGGTATTCCGTTTGCAAAAAGGAATACGCATATCAGCAATACGGCAAGTATTGAAGTAAGGGCAGCGGTGAAAAATACGCCGCCCATTATCTTCTCTTTGTATTTTCTCATGCTATTTCACTCCACATTGTCTTTGTACCTGTAAAGATGTCCTTTATATCCTCTGTTGACATATCGTCTGTCGGATTTTGAGGATTTACGATTACCGCAATACCGTCAAGTGCAATCGGTGTTGCTGTCAATGCAGCACTTTCACTGTCTTTTAATTCTCTTGACGCCATACCGATGTCGCAAGTACCTTCCATTGCACCTGTCATACCGGCAGTTGAGTCACTTGTCTGAAGTTCGATTTCTGCATTTGTATTGACTTTTAGATAAGCCTCTTTAAGTTTTTCCATTACAGGCGATACCGAAGATGAACCTGCTACAACGATTTTTCCTGCCGGCTTTGAACCTGCATACGGTTGAGCATCATCGTTGATTTTAATATATCCGTCTGAAACTATTTCCTGTCCCTCACTTGATAGGATATAGTCGATAAAGTCTTGTGCAACATCTGAAATATCAGACTTTGTTGCTATATTAAAAGGTCTTGCAACCTTGTATGTACCGTTCTTTACGTTTTCGGCTGTTGCCTCTACTCCGTCAACTTTGACTGCCTTGACGCTTGATGAAAGTGAGCCAAGCGATACATAACCGATACCGTATTCGTCACCCGCAACGTTTGTAAGCATAACGTCAGTCTTGTTTGCGATTACTGCCTCGTTTGTTGTCTTGTCAGTCTTTGTGCCGTCTGCACCTTTTTCCTCTATTCCCATAAGCTCTATGAATGCACCTCTTGTACCACTGCCGTTTTCTCTTGATACAACTGTGATGTCACTGTCTGCTTTAAAATCAGATGACGATGATGTTGTCGAAGTTGATGACTGCGGTGATTGTGTTGTTTCTCCGCAACCTGCAAGGGCTGTCATAGCCATAACGCCTACTAATATTCCTGCCAATAAATTTCTTTTCTTCATTTTTCTTATCTCCTTTTTACTTTATGAGTTTATTATAGACCTCTTATGTAAAATCCACTATCTGAATATGCTTAAATAAATGTAAAATAAAAAGTCGGTTTGTAAAATCCAACTTAAATGTGTAAGATAATTTTTAAATAGCACGCGTTAATAACAAAACAACTTCAACTTACATATTATATACAGCAGAGAAAACTATATAAGGAGGATACACTATGTTTGAAAATGTTTCTGTTATAGGCGGTGATTTAAGACAGCTTACTGTTGCAAAGCTTTTGAAAGCTGAAGGGTATCACGTTTTTCTATACGGCTTTGATAAAGATATACAACTTGAAACACTTGAATGTGAAACGGATAAAGATTTGGTTTTGAGTGCAGATATAGTAATTTTGCCTGTACCCGTAACCTTCGACGGCAATACAATTAACTCGCCTTACGCAAAAGAACCGATGATTATTGATGATTTTCTGAGTGAAATAAACCCGTCCGCTTTGGTGTTCGGCGGACAAATACAACCTAATTTGCAAAAAGCACTCGAAGATAACCATATCGCATATCGCGACTACCTTAAACGCGAAGAACTTTCAATAAAAAATGCTGTCCCTACGGCATTGGTGATATGGGTATTGATTTTGGGGATATAAAAACAGGTCATATATTCAATTAACTCATTAATATTACTATAATCAATAAACATCATCTACCTCCTCAAAAAGAAACAATCTCATAACTTTCAATAACTGTCGTATACTTTTCCATATAACCGTGAGTTGAGTATTTAATTTTAAAAGCAAAATCTATATATTTCAGTTTCACAAGCATATAATCATCATACACAATAATTTTATCGACAATCTCTCCATACACATTTTCGGAGCAAACTGCATTGATTACTATATTACGCAACTCATCTATATTGTTCTGTCTTTCCTGTATAGCGGTTTGGTTGTTCTGTTGCTTCTGCAAAATAGCATTGATTTTCTCAATCTCTTTATCATACTTATCTTTAAGAACAGTCATTTCGTCTTTGTTTATTTCACCGCTATAATAACTGTCCAGCATACGCATTTTTTTATTTTGTATATCCTGTATCTGTAACATCAGATTTTGCGTATTATCTTCCGACGTATCAGTCGAGTTATTAATCTCATTCAATATATCGTCGGCAATATTATTAATATCCACATCAAGCTGTTCGGTTATAAACTTCATACAAGTCAAAAGCGACTTGTTATTTACAGTACGCATATCGCAGCCGACTTGATTATTATTTTTATCAAGCTTTTTATTACCGTGCGCCGTTCTTTCATGACAAGCCCACGTTATGTAGATACCGCTTTTCTTTTTTGATTTACGTATCACAAACCTTGAACCACATTCGGAACAAATTATCTTACCGCTGCACCAATATCTGTTGGAATACTTTTTCTTAGTGCTTTTATCCACACTTCGCCTTTGCAGTTCAGCCTTTGCCATATTCCACATTTTACGGCTGATTATCCCCGCGTGATGATTTTCAATATATATTTTGTCCTCACTTTCATTTATGACCTTATGATGTGTAAGATAATCTTTCGTGACATACTTTTTTTGCAGTAAATCACCTACATACTTTTCATTACGTAAGATATTTAAAATCATCGTACTGCTCCAAAAATCTTTACTTGATTTAGGCGGTTTTATGCCTTCTTCGTAAAGTTCCCGTGCAACAATATGCGTACCTTTACCCTCATTTACGTACTTATGAAAAATCAATTTAACAACTTCTGCCTCACTTTCATTAACAGACAATACACCGTCATTAATATCAAATCCGACAATACTGTTATTTCCGAACACAACACCGTTTTCCATAGCACGTCTTTGTCCCCATTTCACACGTTCTGAAATTTTTCGGCTTTCTTCCTGTGCAACAGATGCCATAATCGCCAAACGAAACTCACCGTCATTTTGACGTGTATCAATATTATCATTGATGAAAAATACACCTACATCATATTCCTTTAACATACGGGTGTAATTCAACGTATCAACAGTATTTCTTGCAAAACGGCTGACTTCCTTTGTTAAAATCAAGTCTATTTTTCCGTTTTTACAGTCGTTAATCATACGGTTAAAACCTTTTCGTTTCTTGGTTTGAGTGCCTGTGATACCCTCGTCAAAATATACTTCGACAAACTCCCAATCGCCCTTTGACTTTATGTAGCTTTCAAAATACTCACGCTGATTTGTAAGTGAATTTATCTGATCCTCTTTATCAGTCGAAACACGCGCATATGCCGCCACTTTAAGCACCGCCGACACCTCCCCGTTGTCACTTATTTCATAAGCAATCTCTTGTACTGCTGCTCCGTTATCATTTCCCTTGAATACAGCTCCTTTACAATCCCACGTCTGTAACTCGCTTTTAATTCATCATTGATTTTAATTTTTCCTTTCACTTAAACCACCCCATTTATACAGTATATAAATAAGGATAAGCTGTATTGCCATTGCATACAAAAAAAGAGCCAACCTATACGGTTGACTCTACGGTGTTATTTATCTCCAGCCTTTTCTTGATTCATAAGCGGTTATAGTTTCTTTGTTCTTTCTTTCATAGTCGTTGAACATACTTTCACAATCTGACATTGATGTACCTCTTGAAGAATACCACGGTTTTGAGCTAAAGAACTGTGCATATTGTTCGGTGGTGAATGTATAGCCGTAATGTGCGTACATTGCATTTAAAAGTGTTCTGACTTCGTCTTGACTAAGCTTATCAAGAATTGTGTCCGATATATAATACTCGTCCAAATTGTAATCATCTGTATCAATAATTCCGACTTCACCCATATCGCCGTAAGGCGGTGGTGTGCTTGTTGAGTTGTTATTACTCGTATGTGATGTAGCGGTTGAACTGCCTTTCAACTCGTCCTCTCCACCGTCATCATACAAATCCGTAGCACCAGCTTCTTCATAAGCTTTTATAAAAAACTCTGTAATCCATGAAGTATCTTGTTCAATATCATTAAATGCTACTGTATTCAGCTCAAATGTACCGTCATCATAACTAAAAAACTGAATTTTCGCCTCAATAGTTTTATCATTATATAAACAATCACCTGTACACTGGACGACTTGTTCATTATTTGTACTTACAAAATATTGCCACTTTGGGTTAAGCAAAAAACTATCAAGCGCCTCACCTACTGTTACTTGATCCGAAAATGGCAAATATCCGTTTTTTATCTCCATTACTTCCTTTGAATCCGATGTGTTTAAAACATTTATTGTATCATCCAATGAATCTGCTGTGTCTTTTGCCGAACAACCGCCTATTGAAAGTGCCATACAACCTACTAAAATTAATGTAATTATTTTTTTCATAATAAATTCCCCTTTCCGAAAATCAGAACATTTCATTCTTACCCTTGATAAAGTCATAAAATTCCGCATACGTTGTTTTCATAATCGGCAACGAATAAAAACCTGCAAAACCAAGTGTAACTGTATTTAATATATACCAACCGATGAATGACAAATCAAGTTTAAACCAAGCCATTTTATTGCCTTTCATCAATTTGATACTTTCAGCCATAACTTTTATAAACGACATTCCTGGTTTGTCCTTTGCTATGTAGAAAACAGGTCTGAACCAATATATCGGGAATATTATCGGAACAATTAAAAATATAGCAAATACATAGCACATAATACTTCTTATTATCGTAATTAAAAGCACCTTAATCGGCATTTTTGTGATGCCGTCAAAAACCGATTGAAACTCCGGCGTTTCTTCTCTTGCCACATTTAAAGTATACCATTCACTTCCCACAGGCAAAAATATCAAAAGCAACGTTGTAACACCCGATATGATATAGCCTCCTATTGACCCATTCTGTGTACTCAAAGATCCACACATAACAGCAATCACTCTCAACACCCATAACATTGCCTCTATAAGTGCCGGCGTCATACCACACTGTTTTACCAAACTCTTTGCACGCAATTTCATTGCACTGATATCAAAATTCATTATTTTTTCTCTCCTTCCGCTAACACATTACATTTCTTTTTTCAATAAATAAATTCAATTTAGAAACAAGTTTTTTCGCCTCGACAACTTCATTGGATTCAACATATCTGCCGATTTCCTCAATAGTACCCTCAATCTTGTCCTCAAGCTCCATACTGTTTACACTGCTTTTTCGATTACCGCATTTAATATGGTCAACTGCCTTTTTTAATTCAGTTTTTAAACCGTCGTCATTGACGCTTACCAAAATCAAATTTATATGGCGTTGACTTTCGGTATAGAAACTATATTCTCCGCTTGTCTGATTTTTTTCTATACTGCCAAACGCACCGTACAATATAAGCTGGGCAATACCCATCAAGCACAAAAGAACAACACTCATTGTAAGCATTGGCGTCATTCTGATAACCGTCTTAAACAATATAAACTGAATAATTAGATATACTCCGTAAACAATGATATAAGGCACTCTTAAAAATTCCAAATTGTTTTTAAATTTCAAAACTCCCCAAGGAATTATCTGCAATACAATCGCAATGTCTAAAAATATGTATCCTATAACAAACGCCGGTGTTTTTATAGTATGCGTAAACAATGTCAATGTAGATAAAATAAGCATTATAAATACTATACCGGAAGATATAATCAAATTTTTCTTCATATTATTAACTCCTTTCTTGTCAAACTTAAATTGGCAATCGAATATCGTCCATAATCCTTCTCTGTATATCAGAAAGCATTTCCGCCATTAATTCAGATCCTCCCGACCAATTCACCAACCAGTGTTCTGATATTTTAAAACCACCTTCCGTAGTGCTGATTTGCATTAATAAAAAGTCATACCAACTCAAATGAATTCTTCTTGAATCGGCTTTTAAATAAATTCCGTCACTGCAAATTGCCAAGCCCTTTTTAGCTTTTCTTAAAGATGTTTCAAAAATCATATATGTTTCCACACCCTCGGGTATTCCCAGCAACTCTTTATATTTTACTCCGTATTGTATACTCATAATATTTGACTGAACGGGAATCATTCCGGTTGCAGACAACTTTCTTGTTCTACACATATTTAATGCTGTCTGTGCACAAATTTGTCTGTTTTCCGCTGTATTAATCAGTTCTTTTGTAAGCGGTGCATTTCCGACTATTACTCTGAATACAAAAATGCTTTTCCGTTTATTGTTTGATTCCTCTAATGACAATCCCACCAAATATTCTCCCGCATCAAAAGAAGTCAATGGCTTTTGATATGTAATGGTGGTATCCCCTCTTTTGAATTCCGTTTCAATTATATCATCAGCTACCATCTTTTTAGTTTCATACGAATAAAAAGATAACCTAACATTTTCAACCGCATCTTCTTTTACCGCATCAAAATACACTTTAATTTTTAATACTCTTTTTTCACCTTTTGGGATTGCAACACATCTCTGTCGATTTGTATAATTACTATCTGTTACATAAGTATCTACCCAATTTATTTTATATTTAGATTTTGTTTCTACCGTTTGTGTTTGTGTTTGAGTTTTTTCTCTTTCCTCTCCCTTTACTTCACTTCCGCAATAATCACAAATTGTATCATCATAAATTGACACGCCCTCTAACGGTGCTCCGCAGTGTGGGCAAACTCTTTCACTCATTTAAAATCACCCCTATTTGAAAATCTTACTTTTTATAAATGCTTTTTTTGAATTTTTCATAAGTTGGTCAACGTAGTCCGCATTTATGTCCAGCTTATAATCATTAATGCTCAAGTCACCCGTATAAACATAAGAAATATTTAGCTTACCGTTATCCGGCAAAAACATAATCGGTCTGTTTCCGAAGTCAACAATATCGCCTTGTGTATTAAATTTCACAGTCATTGATTGATCGCAATATAACGCATTATTACTCGCAGCCTCACGAAAACCGATTAGATACATAATTTTTGAAACAACACGCAATGCAACAATAATTTTTTCACCGTTTGCATTGTTGGTTGTGAAATATCCGCCGTCAACTTTATCATAATTTTTACCTGCAAGTTCAACATATAATTGAGGATTTAACACAGCGATTTGCTTTGTCTCCTCTTCTTTTTGTTTTTCTTCTTGTTCTTTCTTTTGCTTTTTTTCCTCTGCCTTTTTCTTTTCCGCCTCGGCTTTTTCGACTTTCTCTTTCTCTAATCGCTCTTGATATGCACCCCAAAAGTTAGACACTTTTGGAGGTGCATATTTTTATGGCAAA
>ERZ773104.4409-NODE-4409-length-11829-cov-5.122983_pt1 | contig 11829 bp, 8 predicted proteins | sample MGYA00511920_ERZ773104 | MGnify/ENA primary metagenome ERZ773104 (study PRJEB29015, sample SAMEA2737857) | human gut metagenome | biome: human gut; feature: human-associated habitat; material: faeces | place: China | collected 2012 ...
CCCTTTCCGGAATTCAGCCACTCTTTATTTCAATACCAAAGAAGCCAAAGCGACAAGGGATGAACTGGAGAATTCCATCAGGGAGAAGAATGAGGGAACTCTGCGTCAGATAGAGAACTACAATGCCGTACCCAACAAAGACGAACAATTGCGGCTGATGGAGGATAACATAAGAACGGAAGGTCACAAGAAGCATTATTGCTGTATAGTCAGAGATGCGGATAATCATGTGCATGTCGTTAAGAATGAAATTCTGGAGATAGCAGACAGGAGGGCCTGGGAAGTATCCGACCGAATCTATAACAACGACTTCTCCATGTACCGTGCATTGAAAGCCGGGGTGAATGTGACAAAGGCTACCGACAGCAATAATCCGGAGATACAAAGAATCTTCACCAAATGGAACATGGACAACCGGTTCGACAGAAAGGCCAGGATGTATTGTGACCTGCATGAAAATGCCCCACTGCTCCTGGAGGAATGCAACTTTATCGAAAGGAAATACAAAGATTACTACGATGCCCTGGGAAGGGAGGGCTTTGAGAGCTCATACTGGCGGGAGGACTATATAAAACAAGCCCTTGCCCCGGTTCCCATGAAGTTATTACCCAGGAATGAAATCGCCGGTCGACTGATGAATGTACTGAAAGTAGGCGGTGAATCTACAAGACCGGAAGTAAAGGAAATCCTTCGGGGAATCTATCATGACCTGGGAATACAGGGTAAACCGAGCGCATCCGATATTACTGGTTACCTGACTTGTGAAGAGAAGACTATTAGGATAAACGGTAAAAAAACAGCAATATTCAGAATTATCTCACATGCACGGGAAAAAGTCTCCCTGTTTCCTAGAATCACCGATGTAACCCAAGCACAGGAATATGACGTGGACAAGCTGCTAGAAATTATCCGGGATGACACCTACTATCATCTGAAACCTAAAGTAGAAGCCGTCAGGAGTGCTGGAACCCAAGATGAGAAAAACAGGAAGAAAGCCCTTCTCCCCGTAGCCACCTGGAACGGAACCTTCAGGTCCAGACATAAGAATGAATGCACAGTCTACTCCTCCTATACGGCTCTCGATTTTGACCATATCGGGGTGGATGATATGCCGGATTTTGTCAGGTGGCTGCAGGGATTTCCATGTGTCTATGCCTGTTTTGTCACTCCAGGCGGAACGGGGTATAAAGCGATCATCCTGCATGATAACTGTGAACCGCTTTATCACTATGACCTGTACGGACAATTAGTAAAGCTGTTTGATTGTCCCTGGATAGACAAGAGCACCACCGACCTGGCCAGAGGGAATTATCTCTCCTATGATCCGGACTTATGGAAAAATCCAACTCCTGTTCCCTTTCACTTTGTACCGGGAACACCGGAACCTGTCATACCCAATACGATGACAGAAACAGTTATCAGGGATGTGCAAGGAGAACCTGTTCTGGTACAGGACGAATCCTGGGTCGAAGGTTTTCTGAACCAGTTGAACAAACAAGTCATTTCTGATGACAGCATTATCCGGATACTGAGAAAAGCATGGAACGGGAAATCTTTGAGCAATGGCAGGAATAATACGGCGATGTCCTATGCGGGTATCTTATGTAAGGCTGGCGTTGAGCCGGGTAAGGCAAAGGCATTCATAGAGGAACTTATTCCCGGTTTTGATATAACGGAAATAATCGAATACGCTTACGCCAATAATATATTCGGGTGTGAACGTATGCGGTACAGAAATAGAAAATGAAAAAAAAATAACTAACTTAAAAAAAAGAATTATGGCACTGAATAAAAGTATCGGGAACATGTATGCTTTCGTTTCACATACATATAACCCGATGAAAGGCGAATGTGAACACTCCTGTGCGTATTGTTTTATGAGACGTAAACTTCTCCTGCCTCCCTTGCATCTGGAGCTGAAGGAATTGAAAGTGAATCTGGGTGAAGGCAACTTTATCTTTGTAGGCAGCAGTACGGATGAATGGGCAGCTAATGTCCCGTCAGAATGTGTTCACCCCAGCAGGAGAATATTGGTCGTAACTCACGATACGACATTGCTCTCCCCGAGCCGATAGCAAATGAGCTAAGGATGTTGAAAGCAAAATTGGAGAAATCTACCAAATTGAGGTTAAGGCGAATGCTTTGTGTTGGATGAGATAGATATGTGACGGATTTTTTATACTGAAAAAAGAAATCTTAGGAAAGTTCAGTGAATCGGAAATCTGTTGTATGGAAAGCTTTGGGAGTATAAAAAACAAGAATTAGTTATTAAAATAAGGTAAAGCAACAAGTTATTTCGATTATTGTATGTTCTGTAGTGAAGAAATAATGAAATGTGAATTATGGAGAGTGATTATTGTTAAATTCAGATAAAACGTTTTATTCAGATCATTCAATATCTATAAGTTTACGTTTGATTATAATTTATTTAGAGAAATAATTTTGTATGGCAACAGTAAAAGTAAAATTCCGTGCATCTTCCGTTGCTACGAAAGAAGGTACACTTTTCTATCAAGTGATTCATAAACGTATAGTAAGACAAATACATACCGGATACAAGTTGTTTCCTGCAGAATGGGATGCGATACATTCGGAGGTTATTCTACCTTCAGCAACCAGTGAAAGTCGAAGAGATTACTTGCTTTCTTTGAAGAATTCTCTGTTGGAGGATAGTGTAAGGCTGAAGAATATTATTACCCGTCTTGAGCGTTCAGGCATTGCTTATACTTCAGATAGTTTGGTGGAACTTTATTGTGCATCCACAGAGAATAATGGTTTTGTATCCTTTACTCTAAATCTTATCAAAGAGTTAAATCAAATCGGGAAACACCGTACTGCTGAAACTTATATGACTACATTAAACAGCTTCATACGTTTCCGTAAAGGGAAAGATGTCCTGTTGGAAGAAGTTGATTCCAGTTTGATGATGAAATATGAGAGCTTTTTAAAATCTACTGGTATTTGTCCGAATACCACCTCTTATTATATGCGGAATCTTCGGGCTATTTATAATCGTGCTGTGGAGAAGGACTTGACGGTTCAGCGAAGTCCTTTTAAATATGTATATACAGGGATAGACAAGACGGTTAAACGTGCTATTCCGTTAGAGGAGATTCGCCGTTTGAGGGAGCTTGATTTAACAAAGAGTCCTTCTCTGGCTTATGCAAGGGATATATTTATGTTTTCTTTTTACACGCGTGGTATGTCATTCATTGATATGGCTTTTTTGAGAAAGAAAGACTTGCAGAATGGTATTTTGTCTTATCGCCGACAGAAGACAGGGCAACAGTTGTTCATCAAATGGGAGAAGCCAATGCAAGAAATAATTAACAAGTATGATACTCAGGGGAGCCCTTACCTACTACCTATTATACGAGATATGGAAGTGGACGGAAGGAAACAGTATAAAAAAACTGCCCATTTGGTGAATCTAAAACTGAAGAGACTTGGGATGCAGTTAGGATTATCCATACCTTTAACTACATATGTTGCCCGCCACGCCTGGGCTAGTATTGCCAAAAGTAAAAATATCTCCTTGTCTGTTATCAGTGAAGCTATGGGACATGACTCGGAGAACACTACTCGCATTTATCTAGCCTCATTGGATGCTTCTTTGGTAGACAAGGCGAACAGTCTTATTCTTAAGTCATTGTAGAGATGAGATAATCTACAATATAGCCATGAAACTGTAAATCGGCAATATGTATCAAAGGATATGTATGGTTTACTGTTATTTTTTTTGCATATTAAAACTTTCCTAAAGTAAGGGCATAACAAAGTTAAACGGGAATCCGGAACGGTTTAATAGTCATTATGCATCATTCTTAATTCTATAATGATATCGCACTAGCTATTAAAGAGAAACTACAAGAAGGGATAATATTGATATAAGCTAAATATGTTTAGCAAAATATGGTTCTCTCTATAAGAGAAATACTAACGGGCACAAAGGTACGTAATTTATTGGAAATAATAGCATAAAACATATATAATCTTGGGTAATTGCTTCTTCTAGAGAAGGATTTACTTAACAGATGTTTAATCATTATCAATTATATAATGATTATAACTATCTGATATTTAAACTATTGAATTAAATATTACATCTTTTTATTTATCTTATAGAGAGAAATAAAAAGTAAGGTTGTAAATAGACCTTGAATGCATCTTGTATGGTGAAGATGAAAAAGTTTAATAATAGTGGGGAGAGATCTCTAACTTTTGTGAAATATGATGATAACTACTTGATATATAGCGTTGTATGTAATCAGGTAGGATTAGAACTATTGGCTTGAGGTTTTATGGCGCTCCTGAAAGATGAACAACGGATGCATTGGTATGTGATGCGTGACCTCAAACGCCCTAACGCCAAGTTACCTGCTTATAAGCAGCTCAGTGATGAACATCTAGAAGTATTTACTCCTATGCAATGGCGGTTAAAGTTGAAAAATGGTAAACGAATCCGTGAAGAAGTACCGTTTATGCAGGACCTGCTTTTTATCCACGATACAAGAGAAGTTCTAGATCTGTTTGTTCGTAAAATACCGACCCTTCAATATCGTTATCAGAAAGGTGGCGGTTATTGTCAGCCTATGATGGTTGCCGATTTGGATATGGAGCGTTTTATACGTGCTGTCAGAGGTTCGGAAAATCCTAAATATTATTTACCTGAAGAGATAAGCGATACAATGTATGGTCGTATGATCCGTATTATTGGAGGTCCTTTTGAAGGTTATGAAGGCCGTCTGCTTACTACTCGTGGTTCTAAAGTCAAACGTCTTCTTGTCGAACTGCCTAATTTCTTTTCGGTGGGTGTAGAAGTAAATCCTGATTTGATAGAAATAATATAATTATGTACGATTATATACTATTATTCTAGTTGTTTATAATCAACGTTATAAGAATATATGATAATTAATTGGGGGATTTAAATTATGAAACACGCATTTGACCGTTTTATTCACTATTTGCAGAAAAACTACTTTAGCTATTGGATTGTGTTGGGTATCGATACATTCATTGCTTTACTGTGTACTTGGGTGTCATTTATTGGCATTCATTATATTACGGAAACTTCCAAAGAAATAGTTTCGCTTTTCCATATCTTGGCGGTTTCAGTTATATCGAGTGTTTTGGGGGCTACTCTATTTCATACTTATCGTAATACGATCCGTTTTTCCCAGTTGAAGGAATTATGGAGGTTGGCGGGAAGTGTACTCATAAAGGCTGTTTGCATAGCCGTTGTCATTTGGTTTCTCTTGCCACAAACGGGATTACATAACAGTCAGAAAATAATTTTTGTACTGTTTGACGCTATGCTTACTTTTATTGTTATGGTTGGGTTTCGTATACAGTTGATTATTGTTTATGAATTCTTGCTGAATGTACTGAATAAAAAGAATATGCGTATTCTGATTTATGGCATTGATGATAAGAGTGTGGCATTGAAAGTCCGCTTATTGAATAGTTCTCATTATAAGGTGGTAGGCTTTTGTATTTATGGAACAGGTAATTCTATTCGACGTGTGGCTGATCTTTCTGTTTATTCTTTTAAAGATGAAGAGTGCTTCAATAAGCTGATTCATAAGAAATGTATCGGAGGCATCTTGTTTGCCCGCTATGAGAATACTCGTGAAGAGGAAGGACGTTTGCTTCAGTATTGTAAAAGAAACGGGTTGAAAACATTGATAGCTCCGAGTATTAGTGAGGCTGACGAAAATGGGAGTTTCCACCAGTGGGTACGTCCTATCAAGATTGAGGATTTGCTGGGGCGCTCAGAAATTCATATTAATATGGAGGAGGTGATGACTGAGTTTTGTGGCAAGGTTGTGTTGGTGACAGGAGCTGCCGGTAGTATTGGTAGCGAGCTTTGCCGGCAATTGGCTCAGATGAATATCAAGAAACTGATCATGTTTGACTCTGCCGAGTCACCTCTGCATAATGTCCGTCTGGAATTTGAGAAGAATTATCCCGGTCTTGATTTTGTTCCTGTCATTGGAGATGTCCGTGTAAAAGAACGTCTTCGTATGGTGTTCGATATCTATCAGCCTCAGATAATCTTTCACGCCGCTGCTTATAAGCATGTTCCGTTAATGGAGGAAAATCCCTGTGAAGCTGTATTGGTCAATGTTGTCGGTTCCCGTCAGGTTGCCGATATGGCAGTGGAATACGGAGCTGAGAAGATGATCATGGTTTCTACCGATAAGGCTGTGAATCCTACTAATGTCATGGGATGCTCGAAACGATTAGCCGAAATCTATGTACAGAGTCTGGGATGTGCCATCCGTGAGGGCAAAGTGAAAGGCCATACCAAATTTATCACTACCCGCTTTGGCAATGTATTGGGTAGTAACGGCTCTGTCATTCCCCGTTTTAAAGAACAGATCGAGAATGGTGGTCCCGTCACAGTGACTCATCCTGATATCATCCGTTTCTTTATGACAATTCCCGAAGCTTGTCGCCTGGTGATGGAGGCTGCTACGATGGGTGAAGGCAATGAGATTTTTGTTTTTGAGATGGGCAAGGCCGTGAAGATTGTCGACCTGGCTACCCGTATGATTGAACTTGCCGGTTATCGTCCCGGTGAAGATATTGAGATCAAGTTTACGGGCTTGCGTCCCGGTGAGAAGCTTTATGAAGAAGTCCTGAGTGATAAGGAGAATACGATTCCTACCGAGAATAAGAAGATAATGATAGCGAAGGTACGGCACTATGAATATGTTGATATCCTTGATATTTATACGGAGTTTGAGAAACTATCCCGTACGGTAAAGATCATGGATACAGTGAAGCTGATGAAGAAAGTGGTGCCTGAGTTTAAATCCAAGAATTCACCTCGATTTGAAGTTCTGGATAAGCAACCGGAATAATCTATAACACTAACATAAATCAACAATGGATACAAAAGAATTGAAGATTGCTGTTGCAGGTACCGGCTATGTTGGTCTTAGCATAGCAACGCTTTTGTCGCAACATCACCAGGTGACGGCAGTCGATGTGATTCCTGAGAAAGTAGATATGCTCAATCGTAAACAATCACCTATTCAGGATGAGTATATAGAGAAGTATTTGTCTGAAAAGGCATTGAATCTAACCGCCACGCTTGACGGTGCCAAGGCATACAGTGACGCTGATTTTGTGGTCATTGCGGCTCCTACTAACTATGATCCTGTGAAGAATTATTTCGATACCCATCATATAGAGGATGTCATAGACCTGGTTTTAAGTGTCAATCCTGATGCGGTGATGGTAATCAAGTCTACTATTCCTGTTGGATATTGCCGTGGACTTTATTTGAAGTATGCCCGTAAGGGAGTCAAGAAGCTTAACCTGCTTTTTTCTCCGGAGTTTCTTCGTGAGAGTATGGCTCTTTATGATAACTTATATCCAAGTCGTATCATTGTTGGCTATCCAAAACTGATTGATGGCGAGCAGTTTGACGAGGAAAACGAAGCTATTAAGTCCATTGCTGATGTTCCCGCCCTAGGGAAAGCTGCGCATACTTTCGCAGCATTGCTTCAGGAAGGTGCAATCAAGAAAGATATTCCTACTCTTTTTATGGGCATAAAGGAGGCGGAAGCTGTCAAACTGTTTGCTAACACCTATCTTGCTTTGCGTGTCAGTTATTTTAATGAACTTGATACTTATGCGGAGATGAAAGGTCTGGATTCCCAGTCGATAATACAGGGTGTTGGACTGGACCCTCGTATTGGTACGCACTATAATAATCCTAGTTTTGGTTATGGCGGTTATTGTTTACCGAAAGATACGAAACAACTCTTGGCTAACTATCAGGATGTACCTCAGAACATGATGAGTGCTATTGTAGAAAGTAACCGTACAAGAAAAGACTTCATAGCAGATCAAGTGCTGCGTAAAGCGGGGTATTATACTGCCTCCTGTTCATGGGATGCCCAGAAAGAGCAAAAAATAACCATTGGCGTATATCGTCTGACCATGAAGTCCAATTCTGACAACTTCCGTCAAAGTGCCATTCAGGGGATTATGAAGCGTATCAAGGCGAAGGGTGCTACTATTGTAATTTACGAGCCTGCTATGCAGGATGGTGAAACTTTCTTTGGTAGCCAAGTGATCAATAACCTGATCAAGTTCAAGGAAATAAGTCAGGCCATCATCGCCAATCGTTATGACGCTTGCCTGGATGATGTGAAAGACAAGGTATATACCCGTGACATTTTCCAAAGAGATTAACTTTATGGTGACATACAATGTTAGTTTAGCGAATAAAGTGGTTTTGGTGACTGGTGCAGCCGGTTTTATCGGAGCCAATTTGGTAAAACGCTTGCTGAATGAATTTGATAGCGTGAAGGTTATCGGTATTGATAGTATTACCGAATACTATGATGTACGTTTAAAATATGAACGCTTGCAAGAATTGTCTGCTTATGGTGACAGATTTGTTTTCATTAAAGACAGCATTGCTAAAAAGGGAGTTGTTGACTCCATCTTCACTGACCACCACCCACAGGTAGTCGTGAATCTTGCTGCTCAAGCCGGTGTGCGTTATAGCATCACTAACCCCGATGCATATATTGAAAGTAACCTTATTGGATTTTATAATATTTTAGAAGCCTGCCGTCATCATAGTGTGGAGCACTTGGTATATGCTTCTTCCAGTAGCGTATATGGAAGTAATAAGAAAGTGCCTTATAGTACCGATGATAAGGTGGATAATCCTGTATCACTCTATGCTGCTACTAAAAAAAGCAATGAACTAATGGCTCATGCTTACAGTAAGCTTTATAACATACCAAGTACAGGTTTGCGGTTCTTCACCGTTTATGGTCCCTGTGGTCGTCCCGATATGGCTTACTTTAGCTTTACCAACAAACTTTTGAAGGGTGAGACCATTCAGATTTTTAATTATGGTAATTGCAAACGCGACTTCACCTACATTGATGATATCGTAGAGGGTGTTGTCCGTATTATGCAGCATGCTCCTGAAAAGAAAAATGGCGATGATGGATTGCCCATTCCTGCTTATAAAGTATATAATATCGGCAATAACTCTCCGGAAAATCTTTTAGACTTTGTAACTATCCTTCAGGATGAACTTATTCGTGCAGGTGTACTTCCCAACGACTATGACTTTGAATCCCACAAAGAACTAGTACCGATGCAACCTGGAGATGTACCTGTGACATATGCTGATACTATTCCTCTGGAACAAGATTTTGGATTTAAACCGTCAACATCACTACGTGAGGGATTGAGAAAGTTTGCGGGGTGGTATGCTAAGTATTATGGCACATTTAAATAACATCCATAAATCGATTATATAAAAATAAAAAGATAAAATCATTATGAGCATTTTTGCAGGTAAAACCCTTATGATTACTGGTGGAACAGGTTCTTTCGGCAATGCGGTTTTGAATCGTTTCCTCCGTACCGACATCGGTGAAATCCGTATTTTTTCACGGGATGAAAAGAAACAGGATGATATGCGTCACGAATATCAGGTAAAGTATCCTGATGTGGCGCACAAAATCAAGTTCTTTATTGGTGATGTACGTAATTTGCAGTCATGTAAGAACGCAATGCCTGGAGTTGACTATATCTTTCATGCTGCGGCTTTGAAACAGGTTCCAAGTTGTGAGTTCTTCCCCATGGAAGCTGTGAAAACCAATGTAATCGGTACTGATAACGTTTTGACAGCTGCTATCGAGGCTGGCGTCGGTGCTGTGATATGTCTATCTACGGATAAGGCTGCCTATCCTATCAATGCTATGGGTATCACGAAAGCTGTTGAGGAGAAGATTGCTGTAGCTAAGAGCCGCTACTCAGGCAACACCAAGATTTGCTGTACGCGTTATGGCAATGTGATGTGTTCTCGTGGTTCTGTAATTCCTCTTTGGATTGACCAAATCCGCAACGGTAATCCTATAACACTAACTGAGCCTACGATGACGCGCTTTATCATGTCGCTGGAAGAAGCTGTAGACCTTGTGCTTTTCGCTTTCGAACATGGGCAGAACGGTGACATCCTCGTACAGAAAGCTCCGGCTTGTACTATCCAGACTCAGGCGGAGGCTGTTTGTGAATTATTTGGCGGCAAGAAGGAAGATATCAAGGTTATCGGTATCCGTCACGGTGAGAAGATGTATGAGACATTGCTCACCAATGAGGAATGTGCCAAGGCTGAAGATATGGGCAATTTCTATCGCGTTCCTGCAGATAATCGTGGATTGAACTATGATAAATTCTTCAAAGAAGGTGAAACGGAACGTAACACACTTACGGAGTTCAATTCTAATAATACTTATATATTGAATGTAGAAGAGACCAAAGCTAAAATAGCTGCTCTTGATTACATCAAAAAGGAATTGAGTGGCGAGGGTAATTTTGTACAATAATAGAGCTATGAATATTTTAGTTACCGGTGCCGGAGGTTTTGTTGGTAGAAATCTTTGTGCCCAACTTAATAATATCAAAAACGGAAAGGCTCGTTGTTATGGTGATCTGAAGATTGATGAAGTCTTTGAGTACGATCTCGATTCCACTTCCGAACAATTAGATGTCTGGTGTCAGAAAGCCGGCTTTGTGTTCAACCTTGCCGGAGTGAACCGTCCCAAAGACAATGAGGAGTTCATGAAAGGTAATTTCGGTTTTGCAGGCACATTGCTTGATACACTGAAGAAACATCATAATACTTGTCCTGTCATGCTCTCTTCCAGTGCACAAGCTTCTCTGACAGGTCGTTTTGGCAACAGCGAATACGGTCGCAGCAAAAAGGCTGGTGAAGATTTATTTCTACAGTACGGTAAAGATACGGGAGCCAAAGTGCTGGTTTATCGTTTTCCGAACCTTTACGGCAAATGGTGTCGTCCCAACTACAACAGTGCTGTCGCTACATTCTGCAACAACATCGCTAACGACCTTCCGATACAAGTCAATGACCCACGTGTAGAACTGGAGCTGCTTTACATTGACGATCTCGTAGACGAGATGATTCATGCCTTGAAAGGCGAGGAACATCGTTGCGAGTTTGAAGGTCTTGATGTACATCCATTGGTGGATGGCAGATACTGTTATTGTCCGGTTACCCATAAGGTTACATTAGGTGAAATAGTTGATTTGCTGCATCAGTTTGCAGAAATGCCAGAGACGCTGATGATCCCTGAAATCCCGTCAGACTCGTTTGCCAAAAGGTTGTATAGCACTTATCTGAGTTATTTGCCCAAAGAAAAAGCAATTTTTGATCTGAAGATGAATGTAGATCAGCGTGGCTCATTTACAGAACTTGTACATACCTTGAACTGTGGCCAGGTAAGTATAAATATCTCCAAACCGGGTATTACTAAGGGTGAACATTGGCACAATACCAAATGGGAACAGTTTATTGTTGTCAGCGGTCATGGGCTCATCCAACTCCGCAAGGAAGGTACAGACGAAGTGCTGAACTACGAGGTAAGTGGTGACAAAATACAATCCGTTATCATGCTTCCCGGATATACCCATAACATCATCAATCTCTCCGATACGGAAGACCTGGTAACGGTTATGTACTGCAATGAGATATTCAACCCGGATAAACCGGATACATATTTTGATAAAGTGAAAAAATGATCATGGAAAAACAACCCAAATTCGATTATTCAGATATAAAGTTCAAGGATAATGGTAAGTTGAAGCTTATCATCGTAGTGGGTACTCGTCCCGAGATTATCCGTTTGGCAGCCGTCATCAATAAATGTCGTCAGTATTTTGATGTGATTCTTGCCCATACCGGTCAGAATTACGATTACAACCTCAATGGCATATTCTTTAAAGATTTGAAGTTGGCAGAGCCTGAGGTATATATGGATGCTG
>ERZ773104.4410-NODE-4410-length-11824-cov-6.501742_pt1 | contig 11824 bp, 4 predicted proteins | sample MGYA00511920_ERZ773104 | MGnify/ENA primary metagenome ERZ773104 (study PRJEB29015, sample SAMEA2737857) | human gut metagenome | biome: human gut; feature: human-associated habitat; material: faeces | place: China | collected 2012 ...
CGCAGCAGCCGCCCCACGTCCGCCGCATCCCGGACGGCACAGAGCACCAGCCCGTCCCCGTCCGCCCGGCGGCCTGCCCCGTCCCCGTCAGGGGCAAAATAGTCCGTATCCACCGGGTACGGCAGCGCGACCGCGTGCGGCACCCGTTCCCCATACGGGCGGGGCCGCCCTGCCGTCAGGCTGACGACAAGGGCGCATTGCCGCATCTGGCGGCATTGCAGCAGATGCCGGACAAGGCCCCTCCCGTCACCGGCCAGCCCATCGGACGGCAGACTTTCCGCAAAGCAGGCCACGAAGGCTTCGGGGAACGCATCCCTGAGGAACAGGCCCTGTTCCAGGGCGGAAGAAAGCAGCACCATGTCCGGCACAAAGCCGCTCTGTCGCAGCAGACGGAACGCCTGCAGGGCCTGCCGCCCCATCTCCACGGCCCTGTCCAGGGAGGTTCCGGCCCCGTCCCCGACAAGACGACGGGAACGGGAAGGCGAAAGCACCACATGCCGCACCCCGGGCACACTGAAATCCCGTCTGCCCCGGCAGGAGGCGAACAGGATCTCATGCCCGGGCTCCGCGGCAAAGGCCGACAGCAGCGGCCCCAGGTCCCCCGGGAAGGTATGGTTGACGAACAGGATGCGCATGGATGCTCTGGAGGGGATGTTGAACGGCGGGGCGGCCACAGGGCCGCCCCGCCGGGTGTAAGGTTTAACTGTTGGAGTTTTGCAGGATGAAGACCTGCTGGGCCATCTCGCCGTCACTTTCCGACGAAGCGCCGGAATCATGCTCGAGATTGGTCTCCAGGGTCAGATCGGCATCGCCATTAAAGCCATAGCTGCCGTCCTGCTGCTCCGTCCACTTGCTCATATCCAGTATCAAGGTTTCCTTTCCTTCAGCGTTGGTACCCAGCGTGATGCCGTAGTCCTTGGCCAGCTGGTCAAGGCTGGTCAGGCTCAGGGCATCCTCGCCCTTCAGCAGCACTTCGATGCCGCTGACGAAAGGCTTGTCGCTGCTAGTATTGCGCAGCAAATCTTCCAACTTCAAGTCCATATCATCGGAAACCATGAAGTCGATGCCACTGCCGCCGCTGACCAGATAGTCGGCCTTGTCATAGACGATGATGTCGTTACCGGCACCGCCGAAGATGGCGTCCTCACCTGCGCCGCCGTCGATGTAGTCGTCACCGCCCATGCCGAGCAGCACGTCATCACCCGTGCCGCCGAAGAGCCGGTCATCGCCGTCGGCATCCGTGTCTTCCACGGACTGGATGAAGGCATCCAGGTCATCAGGGCTCATCTCCTTAATAGAGGCAACAGTAGTGTCTTCGATAGAGTCGACGGTGCTCCCCTCCCCACTTCCAGACGGAGCATCGCCAACCAGTAGATCGTTGCCTTCCTGGCCGTAGATGACATCATCCGCCTGGCTGCCGATGATGGTATCATTACCGCCACCGCGCCCGGTGAGGCTGTCCAGCCCGACATTGGCTTCCGTGCCGTCCATGTTCAGCACCGTGCCGTCGGCCGTCACAAGGTAGAACTCACCGTTGTCATCCACACGGGTCTCGTAGCCCAGTTCCTCGGCATACTCCAGCATGTACTTGATAGTATCATCATGGGTCCAGCCAGCGTAGTCTGTACCGGTCAGCTTCTCTCCGTTCGTCTCCAGCCACTGGAAGACTTCCGAACCGGAACCGTAGCTGGGCAGGGCGGTAATCATACCTGTCATTACCATCTTGGTAATCGCGTCATTCTGCTTCAGTTCATGGAGCAGCCGGTCCGTATTCATCACGTCACCGTAGACGATGACAGACGAGGTGGAATCCTCCGCCGTGATGGTATCATCGCCGGCGGCAACCAGCGCGCCCGGATTGAAGCCACTTGTAAAGGCGGCGCTCAGGCCTGCGCCGTCGGTCACCTGGGTAGCGTTGCCGCCCGTGGCAATAATTTCCTCCATGGTATAGAAATTGTCCGTTACTTTATTCCAACGGCCCCACCAGGTATAGTATCCCAACTGTTCACCACCCAAACTTCTCCACTGAAGTTCCTGATAGGAACCATCCTCAAGCTGCGTGTAGTAGGTATTGCCATCGTTGCTGAAAGGCTTTTCTTCATAAGCGGTATAGACTACAGGCCGACATGACGTCTGTCCATCCTCTCCATAATACAGGTAACCGTCCGCTTCCTGATTCCCTTCAACACCGGGAACGGGAGTTCCGGTATTGTCCAGCATGGCCAACGTCTTCAAGGCCTTGCCATTATGGATGTTGGTGTCGATGAAGTTTTCGATACTCGCCACCGCAATCTTCATGCGAATTGGGTCATCTTCTCCTGGATTTTTGTCGCCATCCAGACCATATCCCATACTGCCGGACGTATCCAGCACGAAGCAGACATTGTAGTTGGCTTCGACCTGCTGACCTTCCGTCATGCCGCCGCTGTCGCCAGCGGCCACGGTGCCGGCAACGCCGTCGCCGCCGGTGATGACGATGGTGTCGTCGCTGTTGTCAGCCGTTCCAGCAACTGCCCCATATGTACCTGTATTCAGATGAATACTCTCTGAATCAAACGCTCTATCTCCATCCGCATCTTCGGTAACAAAGCCCAGCTCAAACGTATTGTCAGACTGCGGTGAATCGTGGAAGGTTTCATACTGCTTGAATGTCCAATTGCCATCTTGATCCAGGTTGACACTGAATACAGGCTGTGATGAGTCGGCAGCGCCGTTTTCTGTACGATATGCCGTCATGACCTTATCACCGCCGGATGTACCTTCCTTAATCTCCAGCGTTACCGTAAACGACTCATCCTGCGCATCATAGAGTGTCAGCTGTTGCCCATTCTCATAAGCTGTACCATCTGCCTGGGCGAACTCCGTATGGGGATTGCCATCATAGGCGTGGTCAAAGCCATCCGCCCCGCTGACGGCTGTTACCGTCCCCGACGTTACATACATGGCGTTCGGCTGTGTCACAAAACCTATGTTACTGATGACAAACTCACTGTTATTTTCGCTATTACCGTTATCGACAGCAGTGATCACCACGCGGTCAAAACCTTCCGCGAAGTACTGTGAGAATTCACCATTCTTACCAAAAACGCCGTCTCCACTCGTACTACTAAGAGTTATGTCTTCGACGATGTTATCGCCACGATAGAATATCACTCTGACGATTTCATTGGCAGGATCGTCTGCCCCTGCGCTGAAAAACGCTCCCAGCTGCAAGTTCAAGCCATAGGCAAGACCGTTCAGGGTAAACTGGACGGCCTCAGAGTGATAAGCGTCGGCCGCAATTTCATCGGTACTCCCAGTTCCAGGCGAAGGATAGTCTTGAATCCTGCCGTTGACGGTAAGTCCGTGAGAAAGGTCCTCAAGATTCGAATGATTTTCAAATCCCTTATCAAACGTCGCATAAGGATCATCAACAAACGTATCAGGCTGGCCATTATAGATGATGCCGGCCGTCATGGTCACCTGACCATTACAGATAGTGGCACTGTGCTTATCTTCTATCGCGTGCCATATACTATCATCATAGTTCTCAAACGATGTAAGTGTGCCATCGGTAAGATTTGTCTGCTCTCCCCTCTCGGGATTCCCGGCCGTGACCGTGATCTCAGGCGCATCGTCCAGAATGGTGACATTCACGACAACTTCATGCGTGTTGCCGTTCTTATCCAGAACCTCAATGGTCACACTGTCCGTAGCATTATTGTTGTCCGGTCCGTCATTCTGGGGGCCCGGCTGTACGGATTCCATCAGCTGATACTTCCAGGTCCCGTCGGTATCCTTGAATATTTGACCGTAAGTTCCTTCATACCGATTTTCAACAATGGCTGCGAACGAATCTCCAAAAGCGGAGATATCAATCGTAGCATATTCCTGATCGCTCGATGCGTCCGTACCACTGGCAAGTCCGGCTTCATCAACCGTCACGGTTCCGCTGAACGTGGGCGCTTCGGCAGGGGACACCGTGACATCCAGGGTCTTGCTCACGGTGTCGCCGTCGGCATCCGTGATCGTGAACGTGAACTTGTCCGTCACGTTTTCACTGAATGCGCTGCCGAGCGTTGTCGCTATCTCTGTGTTCGTGTTGGCCGTGTAGCTGTACGTACCATCAACGTTGATGGTCAGCGTCCCGTACTTGCCGACAACAGTCGTCGAATCGTTTTCATTGAAGGGCGTGCTGACGTCCTTACCTTCCACGGATACGGTGAAGCTCTTGCCTTCCGTGTCGTCCGCGCCGAAGTCGAAGGTGATCTTCCCTGTCGCAGACGATTCCGTCACACCGGATTCCACTGTCTCGATGGTATCCTGCACTTCCAGCACAGGCACGTCGTCGTGCACCTGCACCGTGAGCGTACCTTCTGCCGTATCGCCCGTGGCGTCCGTCACACTGATGTCGATGCTGCCCATCAGGCTGTCATCCGTAGCGGAACCGTCGGAGCCGTGCGTCTGAGGAGCCGTAAGTTCGTAGTCATAGCTCACCGTCCAGCTGCCGTCCGCAGCCTGCGTCGCGCCGGTCACCGTCACTTCTACGCCGTTCACCGTCACCACGCTGCCCGTCACATTAGCTCTGTCGCCGGTAACGGTCACCTTCCAGCCGTTTTCACCGCCCACGGTGATCACGCCGTCTTCACCGTTCAGCTGCACCGTAAACGAGCCGTTGCCGCTCTGGCCATGGCCTGCACCACCGTGTTCGGGCTGAGAACCTTCGTCCACCATGATGTTGGCGTCGCCCGCTTCAGGCGTCTCCACCGTCACCACGGGCTCGTTCCCATCGCCCGTGATGGAGATGGTCAGCGTCGCTTCCGACGTATCGCCGTCCGTATCCCTGATGGTGTAGGTAAAGGTTTCCGTATAGGTCGCGTCCTTCGGCACGTCCACACCGGGGGTCAGCTGATAGGTATAGGTGCCGTCCGCGTTCAGCGTCAGCGTGCCATGCTCGCCCTTCACAGGCTGCCCCAGCGTACCGCCTTCGATGGACGTCACCGTTTTGTCCGCCGGGGCGTCCGCGCCGAACACGTCGTTGATCAGCACGTTTGCACCGCTACCGCCCGCCTGCGCCTGCGCTTCCGTGAAGGAAACGCTGTCCGCCTGGGCCGTCGGCACGTCGTCCACGATGGTCACGGTGATGGTGCTGCCCGCCTCGGTGCCGTCCGAGTCCGTCACGGTCACGGTAAGGTCATGGGAAACATTGTCCTTGCCGGTGCCGTCGTGTTCCGTGGTGTTGTCGTTCAGCGTGTAGGTGAACGTCAGCTCGCCCGTGGCCGCGTCGAAATCCGTCACCGTCAGGACGCCTTCATCCGTGGAAACCGTGTTGTTCGTGAGATAACCGTTTTCAAACACGGTCACGTTGCCGATGACGATGCTGGACACGCCGTCGGGCGCACTGATGGTCAGCGAGCCTTCGGCCGTGGTGGGCGCAGCGCCGGGGGTGGAACCGTCCGCAAGGCCGGATTCATGGACCGTCAGCGTCTCGGAACCGGCTTCGGGGTCACTCGGCGTCACCACGACGCCGTTGTCCACGCCATTGATGGTGATGGTCACCTTGCCCGTGGCAACGTCGCCGTCCGCGTCCGTATAGGTGTAGGTGAACTCTTCCGTCAGCGTTTCGTCCTTGGAAAGCGCCTTCACCACCGCATTGTCGTTATCGAGCGTGTAGGTGTAGGTGCCGTCTTCGTTCAGCGTGATTGTGCCGTACTGGCCCTGCTGCGCCGGGTTCGTCCACGCAAAGTCCGCTCCGTCCGCACCGGCCGCCGCACCGGTAAGCGCGTCGCCCGTGATGGCATTGCTGTCCCCTTCCGTCACGTCGTGACCGAAGCTCTCGATGGTGGGCACGTCGTCGGTGATCTCGACACGGATCACAGCCGAGCCGCTGTCGCCGTCGCTGTCCGTCACCACCACTTCCATTTCGTGGGCGATGGCATCGTTTTCGCCGCCCCCCTCCTTGCCGTGTTCCTGGGTGGCCTTGTCCAGCGTATAGGTATAGGTCAGGTTCGTGCCGTCAAAGCCGGTCACGTCCAGGTGCCCCTCATCCGTCTGGACGGGATTGCCCGTCAGGGCGCCGTTCTGCCAGACGACGACACCGCCGATGGTGATGGTCGCCACGCCGTCAGGGGCGGAGACGCTCATGCTGCCGTCGGCCGTCGCGGAGCCCCCGCCGCTGCCGCCATCCAGGGCGGATTCGTCCACCTGGAGCACATCGTGCGGCATGGTCGGCGGAAAATCTTCTCCCTGGACGGGGATGTCCGGATCATCAGAATCCGTGCCGGGAGCGGACGGCGTCACGGTCACGCCGTGGTCGTCCTCATAATAAGGGCTCGGCTCCACCGTATCTGTGGCCAGCTGCACGCCGCCGTCGAAGCCGATGTCCAGACGCCCCAGATGGTCGAGGCCGTCCAGCAGGTCGCTGCCGCCGTATTCGTTGTAGCGGCCGCTGCGCGAGGCGCTGCTGCCGGCAGCGGGGCCAGCGGCGGGCATCAGGTCTTCACCAAGGGCCGCGAAGAAATCCTGGCCGCTGATCTCCACACCTTCCACCTGGAACGAAGGCATCTCTTCCTTGGAATACGTGGTGTAGAAATCCTGCAACTGGATGGAAGCGCCATCCTCGAAAGTCAGGACGAGGTTGTCGCCGCTGCGGGTCAGCGTCGCGGCATCCGCAGGAAAGTCAAAGATGAAGCGCCCGTCAGGAGCGCTGGGGACGGTCTGCGTGGTACCAGCAGCAGGCTTGGCAAGACGGATATCGGCCATGAGGGACCCCCGGAGAAAAAATGGTATCTTTCAAAAAATAGGTAAACGTCAAAAGCCCTGCACCAACACGTGGTCAGGACAGGGCTCGGCTCTGCAAGGCACGCTCAGGGAGCGTCCGGCGAAAGGCAGGGGGAAGACATAAAAAAATCCTGCCATGCCAGATGATTGCATATACTTTGCCCCTGTAAGGAACACGATGACGCAAATCCCTGGAATCAGGCAGGAACGCTACAGGCCATCCATCAGTGACAGCCAGATGCGAATAAATACTATTTTTTGATACCCCTGTCAATATCTGCCTCTCGATAGAGGTACAACGTTCCCCACCGGCACATCCTGTCCCGCATGCTGTGAGATCCCTTCCCTCCCCTTCCCTGACGCTCCTCTCCAAGGGGCACGACAAAAAAAGGAGACCTCCCGGCCCTAGTGGGGCAGGAAGGTCTCCTTGTATCACAGCGTTATACTGTCAGGACAGGCCTAGAACAGACCGGTCACCTGGCCGGATTCCAGATCCACGTCCACATTGCGGAAGGCAGGACGCGAACCCGTACCGGGCATGAGGCTGATGTCGCCGGCCACCGGCACCACCAGGCCCGCACCGCCATAGAACAGGCAGTCGCGCACATGCAGGCGCCAGCCCGTGGGCGCCCCCTTGAGGGCGGGATTGTCGGACAGGGAGTACTGGGTCTTGACCATGCAGATGCCCAGCTCTTCGGCGTCGGGACGGGCCTGCAGTTCCTTGATGCGCTGCTTGGCCAGCGAGGAGAATTCCACGCCGTCGGCGCCGTAGACTTCCTTGGCGATGGTCTCGATGCGCTGCTCGAAGGGCATGGACCAGTCGTACAGGGGGGCGAAGTTGTTGGGCTCGTTGCAGGCGTCCATAACGGCATCGGCCAGTTCCAGGGCACCGTCGCCGCCCTTGAGCCAATGCTCGGACAGGGCCACGCGGGCACCGGCTTCTTCACAGATGCGGCGGATGGCGGCGATCTCGTTCTTGCTGTCGGTGGCAAAGGCGTTGATGCAGACCACGGGTGACACGCCGGAACGGCGCACGATGCCGATGTGGCGCAGCAGGTTCACGCAGCCGGCTTCCACCAGACCCACATCTTCGCGGGTGTAGGGTTCGGGCAGCGGACGGCCGGGCATGGGAGGCTGGGCGCCGCCGTGGTTCTTGAGGGCGCGCACCGTGGCCACGATGACGGCGGCATCGGGCTTGAGGCCGCTCATGTGGCACTTGACGTTCCAGAACTTTTCGTAACCGATCTCGGAACCGAAGCCGGATTCCGTCACATGGATGTCGCTGAGCTTGAGGGCCACGCGGTCGGCGATGATGGAGCTCTGGCCCAGGGCGATGTTGCCGAAGGGACCGGCGTGCACCAGCACGGGCTGGCCTTCGATGGTCTGGATCAGGTTGGGTTTGCTGGCTTCCAGCAGCCAGGCCATCATGGCGCCGTCCACTTCCAGATCGGCGGTGGTCACGGGATTGCCGGCGCGGTCAAAGGCCAGCACCACGCGCGACAGGCGCTTGCGCAGGTCGGGCAGGTCACGGGCCAGGGACATGATGGACATGATCTCCGAAGCGGCCGTGATGTCGAAGCGCGAGCGCATCATGAAACCGTCGTTGCGGCGGCCGTCGCCTTCGATGCCGATGATGACGTTACGCAGGGCCTGGCAGCAGAAGTCCATGGCCCAGCCCATGCCCACGCGGGTGGGGTCGATGTTGAGGCGGCGCATGCCGGACAGGCGTTCCAGCTTTTCGTCGTCATAGTTGCGCTCGTGCTGCATGCGCGAGGTCAGGGCCACCATGGCCAGGTTGTGGGCCGAGGTGATGGCGTGGATATCGCCGGTGAAATTCAGGGAATACGGGGTCAGCGGGATGCACTGGGCCAGGCCGCCGCCCGCGGCGGAGCCCTTCATGCCCATGGTGGGGCCGCCCGAAGGCTGGCGGATGGCCGCCGTGGTCTTGACACCACGCTTGGAGAGGCCCTGCACCAGACCGATGGTGGTGGTGGACTTGCCTTCGCCCAGCGGGGTCGGCGTGATGGCGGTCACGTCCACATACTTGCCATTGGGCCTGTCAGCCAGACGGCGCAGCACCGCCTGTTGCTCGATCTTGCCCATATAGTGGCCGTAAGGCAGCAGCTCGTCCTTCTCAAGCCCCAGCTCGGCAGCCAGGGTTTCCACAGTTTTCATAGATTTTTCGGCATCCTGGGCGATCTGCCAGTCAGGGTGCTTGGTGGGATCAAGAGCCATGGCTTCTCCTTTTTTGTTTGCCTGTTACTTACCCTTTTACAGGGCTTTGGGTCAAGCGGATGCCTGCCTTCGGCTTGCCTTTGCATACCATCTGCAGCATGCTTTGCGGATGGAGAAAGCCCAGCCCTTCCTTTTGCGTTGCACGCACGGCCGACTGGCTCTGGAACTGCGCCTGCTGCCCGCCGGGCAGGACTGGCAATTGCTGCTGACCGGCGGCGATGCCCACATCGGCGCCGTGATCCTGGCCGAGCCCGCGGAAGCCATCCTTCCGGATGTTTCGGAGGCCCCGTCCGCCCTGACCGCTGGAAATGAGGCACGACCGGGCGTCACGCCCGATACCGCCTCTTCCGGGACGAAAGATGGCGTGCGCCTGCATGTCCTGCGCCGCACAGGGCACCACGACGACAAGGCCGCCCTGCCGCTGGCCCGGGACTACTGCCGTGCGCTGAAGTCCACGGTATGCGTCAGCGCGGGCATCCACTATGACCATATCAGCCGCGAGGAGATCGACTCGGTCCTGGCCCTGGCCCGCATGCTGGGCGCCTGCGGCCTGCGCCGTCTCCGGAGGCTACAGGAGAACGACCATGCTGACAGTGAAAGATCTTGAAGAATTTGAGAACTACATGCGCTCCGGCGAACTGGAAACAGATTTCAAGGACGGCTGCGAGAACGACCGCTATTACCTGCTGGAGCTGCTGGAAAAATTCATGGATGTGGCCGAACTAGCCGACGAGACGGCCACCAAGGTCATCTTCCGTGGCCAGATAGGCCTGCTGGCCGGTGCGGGAGCCGCGCCGCAAGAGGAAGGCGGAGAGAAGTAGCAAAGAAATGTTGTTGAGGGGAGGGGAGCCCCCTCGCCTGGCGCGAGAGGGGTCCCCCCTCCCCTCAAACTCCCCTTCCCCTCCCCAGCGCGCTTTACTCGCGAAGGCCCCGCCTGCCAACGGCAGACGGGGCCTTCGCTATGGTCAGGATATGGTCGGAGGGGCGCCCTTTCCTGCCCTGCGGCGGGGAGCAGCAGACAGGCGGCTCTCCTTTTCCATCCCCCTGAACAAAGCGCGTTTGGGGGAGGACGGAGGTCTGGAAAAAGATCCCTTTTGGGTACCGGTCAACGGAGGCTTTTCCCCAAAACATCCCTTCCCGGCAATCCTGCCCTACTCCAGCATGCCGGGCAGGGTCAGAACATCGTGCATGGCCGCGCAAAGGCGCTCCACATCCTCGCGGGGGCTCACATAAGGCGGCATCACATAAACCAGCCGGTTGAAGGGCCGGATCCAGACGCCCCGCCGCACGAAAAAGTCCTGCATGGCGGCCATGTTCACCGGCCGGGTGGTCTCCACCACACCGATGCTGCCCAGCACACGCACGTCCGCCACCTGCGGCAGCTCCCGGCAGGGAGCAAGGCCCGCTGTCAGGGCCGTTTCCAGCATGGGCACCTGTTCGCGCCAGCGGCCCTCCGCCAGGATGTCCAGACTGGCGCAGGCCACGGCACAGGCCAGGGCATTGCCCATGAAGGTGGGCCCGTGCATGAAGACCATGCCGTCCCGACAGATGCCCTGGGCCACTTCTTCCGTACAGGCCGTGGCGGCCAGCGTCATGACGCCGCCTGTCAGAGCCTTGCCGCAGCACAGGATGTCCGGGCAGACACCGGCCCGCTCCGCGGCGAACAGCGTCCCGGTACGGCCAAAGCCCGTGGCGATCTCGTCGAAGACCAGCAGGGCCCCGTGCTCACGGCACAGACGTGCCATGCCGCGCAAATAGTCGGGATGGTAGAACCACATGCCGCCCGCGCCCTGCACCAGCGGCTCAAGGATGACCGCCGCGATGCGCTCGCCCTGTTCCGCGAAGATGCGGCGGGCATCATCCAGGCTGGCCGGATCGAAAGGCTGGTCGAAACGGCAGGAAGGCCGTTCCATGAAGATCTGGCGCGGCAGCATATGCGTGAACAGGCAGTGCATGCCGGTCACGGGATCGCAGACCGACATGGCGCCGGTGGTATCGCCGTGATAGCCGCCCCGGGGCGTGAGGAAGCAGGTGCGCTGCTTCTGGCCGATGCCCTGCTGGTATTGCAGGGCCATCTTCAGCGCCACCTCCACCGAAACGGAACCGGAATCCGCCAGAAAAACACGTGCAAGGCCCTGCGGCAGCATGGCCAGCAGGCGTTCGCCCAGTTCCACGGCGGGCGCGTGGGTCAGGCCGCCGAACATCACATGCGGCATCCTCCCGGCCTGACGCTGAGCCGCGGCCACCAGACGCGGATGATTGTAACCGTGGATGGCCGTCCACCACGAGGACATGCCGTCCACCAGCTCCCGGCCGTCGTCCAGCAGGATGCGGTTATGGTGGCTGCGCGAGGCCGCGAAGACCGGCAGCGGATCCACCACGAGCTGGACGCCCTGCGCCAGGCGGGGATCGAGAATATCCTGGCCCTGCGGGGGGACTACCCCGAGGGTTACGACCCCGCCGCCCCCCGGGACTACCGCTACGCCCGGGACCTGGTGGAGGAGCCCTTTGCCATCATCAACGCCGATGACTACTACGGGGTGTCTGCCTTTGCCACCATTCTCCAGGAACTGCTGGCTCTTCCGCCGGTGGGGCAGGGGACCATGGTGGGCTATCGGCTCAAGAACACCGTCAGCGATAACGGCACCGTCTCCCGGGGGGTCTGCCAGCTGAAGGACGGGAAGCTGGAGAAGGTGAAGGAGACCCTGAAGATTAAAAAGTATCCCGATGGCGCCATTGTAGACGCGGCGGATCCAGCGCAAGAGGTTCCGCTGGATCCCGAGAGTGTTATCTCCATGAACTTCTGGGGATTTACGCCCTGGATCTTTGA
>ERZ773104.4426-NODE-4426-length-11781-cov-4.320911_pt1 | contig 11781 bp, 8 predicted proteins | sample MGYA00511920_ERZ773104 | MGnify/ENA primary metagenome ERZ773104 (study PRJEB29015, sample SAMEA2737857) | human gut metagenome | biome: human gut; feature: human-associated habitat; material: faeces | place: China | collected 2012 ...
CAGGAATATAAATAAACTGCTTTATATAATAAGGAGACTCTCTCTTTGGCATACCAAGGAGGGAGTCTCTTTTTTTATGTATGGCTTGGTTTATTTTCTCTCTTTATTTCTCTCTCTGTGAATCAACATACGTTTTGCTCTCATGCTCTCACTTTCTGCCTGTATCGCTTTATCCATCGTAGTTACAGCTATGGTAGCAAGTGTGGTAGCAGTGTGGTAGCAAGCGTTTGCTCTCACTTTTTATCTATCCGCAATCCGTGTTTTCTTTCTGTTATGGTTTTATATTCAGTGTGTTAACATCTGATCTGTCAACTGTTAATGATTGTCGTTTCATCTATTAATAATTGAGAATTCAGGTATTAATGGCTGATACCTCCTCTGTTATTGCCTGATAAATGCTTTGTTCTGACTTATCGCCAGGTGTTTCAAACGGGTTTCCATCGCTTGAAACCACAGTTTCCATTACTTGAAACTAGAGTTCCCATTACTTGAAACTTTAGTTTCATACGCTCGAAACTTTTGGTTTCAAGCCTTTGGAACTACAGTTTCACACCGATGAAACTAGAGTTCCAAGCTGTGGAAACTGCGGTTCCAAATGGAGAGAATGTTAAACTCTCAGGTAGAGGGTTCTAAGACTATTAATTGCTCTCTTACATCCTAAGTGAAATAACTGATAGTGAATGGTACCTGTATTTTATGGCTTACTCACGCAATAATTGTAGACTTTCAGATTCTGTACCTTACTGTTGAAGTTTCCAGCCTTTTCCAGCGGGAAGACTAGTGTACGTACATAACTCATCGAATCTTTCCCTGCGTTAAAGTAGAGTTTCTGCGTATTCATTTCTTCAACCACCTTTCCGTTGACCCTCAGCGTAGTGCTTCGGTTGTTTCCTTCTATCTGAATAGTTGCTTTTTCTCCCGGATTCACTTTGTAGGGGAAGGTATTCAGGTAACCGTCGCGGGCAAATCCCATCATTCCCCGGATGGGGTCGGACAGGTAGAATACAGCATTAGGAGAACGGAATAATTCGGTTCCTTTGTTCTCTTCTGCTCCGGTGATGTCGAAGCTCACAGTGTAGTTATAACCGATTTCCGGATAATCGGAAGTGCTGCCGGGGGCAACCGTGGAACGTTCGTATACTAATCCCGGCTTTGTGCCGATTCTCGCCAGCTGATTGACTCCGGGTGCTTCGCTGAGGAGCGCTCGTTTCTCATTAAATGTTTCATAAGGAATACCCGTTTGGGCACCTGTCCACATTTTTACGGACAGAGTCTGCAAAGGTGAGAATATACGGTGATGGATGTCTTTTACTGAAATTCCGTTGCCGGCATGGTCGTTCCAGATAGCAAACATACCGCCGAGAATGGAAGGGTGCTTTTCTTCAAATACCGATTTTCCGATATGGGCTGGAGTCCATTCCTTATATAAGTATGGCTCGTTGAGGTAGTCCTGATAATACTCGGCTACCGGAACGATATAGACCATTCCGTCCGGAATACAGATTAACTTGTATCCGTCTTTTATCATGGTTGCCGGGTCGGCATACCCGTTGTACCAGGCATTCATGATGACGTTTTCTGATTTGACAGGGGTATCACCTTTGGCATGGCTGAGAGCGCCCCATCCCACTGCTTGCTTGCCAAAACCTTCGACAAAACGAATGTAATGATCGGTGAAAGCCCGGAATTTTTCTATCACGTCTTTCTTTGCATTCGAGTATTCGTCTGTACCGATATGTACCCGTTTGCCAACAAACACCGGATTGTCGCCTTCCAGATATTCTTTGAACAGAGCATCTACAAATTCATACGTTTCCGGCTTGAATAAGTCGAGATGATCCATTCCATACTCTTTGCTGCCGATTTCCGGTTTGTAATGAGTAAGTGCCAGTGAATGGGCAGGAACATCAATCTCCGGAATGATTTCCACGAAGTTGGATGCTGCCTGTTTCTGGAAGTCGATGAACTCTTTCTTGGAATAAGAGCCGTCACGGGCAGCCAATCCCGGATAAGTATCCGACTCCAGACGGAAAGCAGCATACGTCTTATCCCAGTTGTGCTCGAAATATTGCTTGAATCCGTTATCGTTCAGATGAACTTGCAGCGTATTCATTTTGTAGTAAGCCATGATTTTTACCAGGTCTTGCAGATAAGACATCGGTATGAACTTACGACCGCAGTCTATCATGAAGCCGCGAAGCGGATAGTCGGGATAATCTCGGATTACTCCTTGCGGGAGTGAACGTTCCTGATTCTGCTCCGCCAGTTGCAGGAGGGTGCGTGTGCTCCAGTAAAGGCCGGTTGTGGTAGGGGCGGAGGCAGCTACGCGGTCGGTTATCTTAATGGCATAACCTTCTTCGCCTAATTTCTTGTCTGTCGATAATGCTAAGACAAAATCGCCGGAGGCAGCCTTGCCTTGTACTACGCTTAATGTCTGCCCGAACATCTGCCGATAATCGTCGGCAAACATCTTGGCTATTCGCAGTAATTCGGGATTTTGGGAGGTACAGACAATCCGGGCATCTTTTCCCGGAATAAAGTTGCCGTCTTTTCCCGTCCATTGTTTGAGTTCGGGAATAACGAACGGTTTCGGGTTGACAGCGGCACGGGATAAACTACCCGTCAGACAAAAGATGACCAATAAGGCCAAAGCTTTCAGCGATACAAACTTGTTTCTCATAAGGGGGATTTTTGTGTTTTTGTTAATTAATAAATGATTATAGTTAATTATTGGGTGAAAGTAGGCATAATTTGGATATCTGTCAACAAGTAAAGCTATTTATTTTTTATTTTTGTGATTTCCAAAATGATAAAAACCGATTAAGAATGTTAGTACTTCTATCTTGCGCCAAGACGATGAGTGCGGTGTCGAAGGTGAAAGTTCCTTTGACTACGAGCCCCCGCTTTCAGAAGGAAGCGGCGGAAATAGCGTTGCAGATGTCTCAGTTTTCTGTTGACGAATTGGAACGTTTACTGCGTGTCAACGCTAAGATTGCTGTGGAGAATTATAAGCGTTACCAAGCTTTTCATGCGGAGGCTACTCCGGAATTACCGGCTTTGCTGGCTTATACCGGAATCGTATTCAAGCGCCTCAATCCGAAAGATTTCTCTGTGGAGGACTTTGAATATGCGCAGGAACACTTGCGGCTGACTTCGTTCTGTTATGGGCTGTTGCGCCCTTTGGATGTAATTCGTCCTTATCGTCTGGAGGGAGATGTCGTGTTGCCGGAATTAGGGAATCAGACAATGTTTTCCTACTGGCAGTCGCGTTTGACGGATGTGTTTATACAGAATATCCGGCAGGCAGGAGGAATCTTGTGTAACCTTGCCAGCGATGAGATGAAAAGTCTGTTTGACTGGAAACGGGTGGAGAAGGAGGTGCGTGTGGTAACTCCCGAATTTCATGTCTGGAAGAATGGAAAACTGGCTACGATTGTGGTCTATACCAAAATGTCTCGTGGCGAAATGACACGTTTTATCTTGAAGAATAAGGTCGGGAATCCGGATGACCTGAAGGGATTCTCGTGGGAAGGGTTCGAATTTGACGAATCCCTTTCGGATGAAAGAAAATTTGTATTTACGAATGGTAAGGGGGAATAAGGAATATGACAGAAGTCGAGAAGATGCGTAGCAGCCAGTTGGCTGATATGTCTGCACCGGAGTTGCAGGAACGTTTTGAACATGCAAAGAAGTTGCTGGCTGTCATGCGTGGATTGAGCACGTATGATGACGGTTACAGGGAATTGTTGGAAGAGTTGGTGCCGGGTATTCCTGAAACTTCGGTGATCTGCCCTCCTTTCCATTGCGACCACGGAGACGGGATCAGGTTGGGCGAACATGTATTTGTCAATGCCAATTGTACTTTTTTGGATGGAGGATACATTACAATCGGTGCTCATACGCTGGTAGGGCCTTGCGTGCAGATTTATACGCCGCATCATCCGATGAATTATCTGGAACGTCGCGGTTCGAAAGAATATGCCTATCCGGTTACGGTCGGTGAAGATTGCTGGATTGGTGGCGGAGCAATCATCTGTCCCGGTGTGACGATTGGCAACCGATGTGTGATAGGAGCGGGAAGTGTCGTAACGAAAGATATTCCCGACGACAGTGTCGTAGTCGGGAATCCGGCCCGTGTGGTCCGCAAACAGGTTTAACCGGGAAATTTATTTCCCGGATTTGAGTGTTCCCGCATTGTTGTCTTCGTTATGAAGGCGTCTTTCGGCGGACTCGTATTTGCGTCCGAAACTGAAATTCCACGAAAGTGTGAGAGCGAATACTCTGGAACTTTCTTTGATGTACATCCAGTTTTTGGAAGGAGCTAACGGACTGAAGTTCTCACTCCCTATTCTGTAGTTACTGCCGAAAGGGTTGAGAGACATGACTCCTACATTCAGCTGCTTGTAGCGGTAGCTGACGCTTAAAAGATGGTAGTTCTCTCCGTAACTCAGAGTCTCTCCGTAAAAATCATTTCGGTGGTTCCGTATCTCGAAATACGCGCTCCATTTTTTATAGGCTGCCGTTGCGCTGGCACAATAGTACCAGTTGGTATAAGTGTGATGATAGTTGTGTCCGCGGCTGTCGAAATAGTTGATACCTGTCGATATGGACAAACTTAAGATATCTTTTATAGGGCCTACCTTGATTTCTACTTCCGGATTGAGCTTTTGCCAGCTCCGCTGGTTGGCGGTGGTGCGCACAAAAAGTTCGCCTTCTCTGAATGTTTCTTCCATATTGGGCTTGTGCTGATACTGATACAGGAGATAAAGGCTGCTGCTGAATAGTCCTTTACGGAAGTCTACGTTCAGCGTATTGTTGTAGACCGTTGACATTTTCAGGGTCGGATTTCCCCGGCGTATTTGTAAGGAGTCAATCAGTTGCTCTACGTTGCTCAGATCGGAGAGGGCGGGGGTGCTTCTGGAAATCTGTCCCTGGTAGCGGATAAAAGCTTGGTCCGAGAAATTGTAGGTAAGCCGTATACGGGGTAAGACTGAATATTTCTGATATCCTTCACCTTCTTGGTTGAACCATGAGCGGCTGCCCTGTACCCCGACGGAATAATTAAACCTTTTTATTTTGCTGCTGTATTCTATATAAGTGGAAGTGTGTGCTTCCTGCATCCGCGTTTCCGCCGAAGAAGTGCCGGCGTACTTGTTCTCCGTCAGTGATTGCTGGTGGCGGATACCTGCACTGAGCTTGCTGTTGGTGAATTTCTTTTCGTAGATGCCTTCGCCGATAAATGAGTATTTCTTTCCGCGGATAGCCGAATAAATATCGGTAGCAAGGATGGAATGCTTCTTTTCTTCGTAGGTGCGGTCGTCATAAGTATGTATATAAGTGCCTACCGTGTTCAGGATGATGGCCTGGTTGTTTTTGAGGTTACGTTGCAGATAGATATCGATGGAGGGAGATTTGCTGTCTGAGGCCGTGTGGTCTTTCATGGCTACACTATTATCCGGATTGTCGATGGGGTATAATGTGCTTTGGGTGTTCAGTTTGTTATAACGGAAACTTCCCCGAAGGGCTACACTGACGAACCACTTTTCGGCTTCCTGGTAGCTGTAATTCATTGTCAGATAATCCCAGCGCATTTTCATTTTGTCAGGGACACCGTCTTCCAGTCTTGTAAAAGAAGGCTTGTCCGAGAAATGAAACGTTTCGGAATTCTCCCGCCAGTAGTTCTTGAATGAGCGATAACCTTCATGGTAATTGATTCCCCATTCGGAATTTTTATGGTTGATTTTGGCTGTTGCATTGTTGTTTCCCAAAAGTGTGTTGACTGATGTACTTGTGTCAAATCCTACGTAGCCACCTGTCTGATGACGGCGGACGATATAGTCTATGACAGCCGCTGCGTTATCTCCATACCGTAAACCCGGTTCGTCATGGTATTCGATGCGGATCACGTCTTCCGGCTGCAAAGCCAGTATCTCCTGTATCTCCACTTTCGCTCCGTTGATACGTAGCTGTACGTCTCCCTGATTGGAAGAAGTAATCGTTTGCCGGATGGGGTCGACTTGTATGCGGCTGAGTTGTAAACGTTGTAACAGGCTAAGCCCGTTCGTTGAAGTTTTTAGCTGACGGGCACTGGGAAGAATGATCTTCCGGTCGGGCTGGTTGATAACAGGATTGGCGGTAATGGTCACTTCTTCCAGTGCGATGGCTGCCGAATCAATGGAGATCGACCCCAAGTCGAGTGTGGTTGTAAAATCATTCAGGTTGATTTGTTGTGTTTGATAGCCTAGCCCGGATATCCGTAATTGATAATTTCCTTTTTGTAAGTTGTTCATGTTGAATCGTCCCCGTTGGTCGGTAATGCCTCCGGAGATGAAAATAGAATCTTTTGTCTGTAAAATGACATTGGCAAATTCTACCGGCTCTTTGCCGGATACGATTCTTCCTCTTAACTGTAAGTCTTGTGCAATAAGCAACATACACAGACATAGAAATGCTGTGGTTGTAGTGATTCGTTTCATATCTTATTATTAATGGCAGAGAAAGAGTCGCGACTGTCTTTATCTTGTTGTGTTTATTAGACGGACCTAGAGAAGTGAAAGTTGCATGAAAAAAAACTTTTTTCATTATTTGCTGATAATCAGATAATTTCTGATTGTGATAAAAACTTTCTTGAAAAATAATACATGAAATGTTTGGAGGTTTCGAAAAAAGCCGTACCTTTGCATCGCTTTTGAAACGGAAGTGTACGGGCGCTTAGCTCAGCTGGTTCAGAGCATCTGGTTTACACCCAGAGGGTCGGGGGTTCGAATCCCTCAGCGCCCACAGAAATGGAAGTCTTGCGAAGAAATTCGTGAGACTTTTTTTGTTCTTGCTGCTTTTTATTTAACTTTGCAGTACGATCGGATGTTAAATAGAAAAAGTAACCCCTTTATATATTAGGTGATGGAAGAGGATGTTCGTTGGCTGCAACGTTTGGATAGTTTCCGAAAAGCTTGTCGGAGAGTGCTTGAGATTACAGAGTCGGATAAAGAACCGGATGATTTGTCTGAACTGGAGCAAGAAGGGCTTGTTCAGCGTTTCGAGTATACGTATGAGTTGGCATGGAAAGTGATGCAGGACTTCTTGAAGTATAAAGGGTATGACTTTGCGCTGGGGCCGAACGGTACACTGCAAAAAGCTTTTGAAGACGGGCTGATATCCAATCATGATGCGTGGAGAAGGATGAATAAAGCCCGGGGAACCACGTCTCATACGTATAATGAAGGTGATGCATTGGAGATTGTAGAGAATATTTATACTGAATATTCAGGGTTGCTGAAAATGTTGGCTATAAAGCTGGAACAAGAAAAACTTAAACTTGAAACAGGAAATTTGTTTTCGTGATGTTTGGATTGAGCGATGAGGTGATACAGGATATTTGTGGCGTTTTTGAGCGACATAGCAATATTGATGAAGTGGTACTGTTCGGTTCGCGTGCCAAAGGAAACTATTTGGAAGGTTCTGATATAGACTTGGCGGCTAAAGGAAACGGGTTGACTTTTAATCAATTGATGGACATAAATGTCCAAATAGAAGACCTCGGGATCTTATATAAAGTGGATGTCGTTGATTATAACAAGAATATAGGCACTCCTCTTGTAGCACATATCGATAGGGTTGGTAAAGTGTTCTATAAAAAGAGATACTAAGAATATTAAATGGATTTTTTGTTTCTTACCGCTTTTATACAAACTTTCTTTGTCCTTTTGGCTTATAACTCAGGAAAAAGAGTTAATTTTGCAGTCTGATAATTATCTAAGAAAACGTATGGAACTTGATGTATTAACGGCCATATCTCCGATTGATGGTCGATATAGAGGCAAAACTAAAGCTTTGGCAGCTTATTTCTCTGAATTTGCACTGATTAAATACCGTGTACAGGTAGAGGTGGAATACTTTATCACCTTGTGTGAACTTCCTTTGCCGCAGTTGAAAGGAATCGATAACAGCGTGTTTGAAACTTTACGGAATATCTACCGTAATTTTTCGGAAGCAGATGCGCAACGTATTAAAGATATCGAGAGTGTAACCAACCATGATGTAAAAGCTGTAGAATATTTCCTGAAAGAAGAATTTGACAAGCTGGGTGGAATGGATGACTATAAAGAATTCATTCACTTCGGACTGACTTCGCAGGATATTAACAATACGTCTGTGCCTCTTTCTATCAAAGAAGCGTTGGATAAAGTTTATTATCCGTTGATTGAGGAACTGATTGCACAGTTGAAAACTTATGCAACGGAGTGGGCTGACATCCCGATGCTTGCTAAAACTCATGGACAGCCGGCTTCTCCGACTCGCCTGGGTAAAGAGGTGATGGTATTCGTTTACCGTCTGGAACGCCAGCTGGCTATGCTGAAGGCATGTCCGATCACTGCTAAATTTGGTGGGGCTACCGGTAATTACAATGCTCATCATGTTGCATATCCTCAATATGACTGGAAACAATTCGGCAATCGTTTTGTTGCAGAGAAACTGGGACTGGAACGCGAAGAATATACCACTCAGATTTCGAACTACGATAACTTATCTGCTATCTTTGACGCGATGAAACGTATCAATACCGTGATGGTAGATATGAACCGTGACTTCTGGCAGTATATTTCTATGGAATACTTCAAACAGAAAATCAAGGCCGGAGAAGTCGGATCAAGCGCAATGCCGCACAAGGTAAATCCGATTGACTTTGAAAATGCGGAAGGTAATCTGGGTATCGCGACATCTATTCTGGAACACTTGGCTGTGAAACTTCCTGTTTCCCGCTTGCAGCGTGATCTGACAGATTCTACAGTACTCCGTAATGTCGGTGTGCCTTTCGGACATATCGTGATTGCCATTCAGAGTTCACTGAAAGGACTTCGCAAGTTGCTGCTGAACGAACCGGCTATTTACCGTGACCTGGATAATTGCTGGAGCGTAGTGGCTGAGGCTATCCAGACTATTTTACGCCGCGAGGCTTACCCGCATCCGTATGAAGCTTTGAAAGCTTTGACCCGGACAAACCAGGCTATTACAGAAAGTTCTATTAAAGAGTTTATCGAAGGCTTGAATGTAAGCGAAGATATTAAAAAAGAGTTAAGAGCAATTACTCCGCATACTTATACGGGACTTTAATTGTTTACTTATACAATAAACGTGTTTTTTAAATAGGCCGTGAGGCCAAAGTCTAATTTTATTCGAATAAAAAAATGAGCACAGAAAACGAAGAATGGCGCGAAAATTCTTTCAATGAAGAGAATGCAGGTGCCGGCCGTGATGGTAACAGGTCTTACAACAGAGAAGGTGGAGAACGTCCGTATCGTCCTTCTTACAACCGTGAAGGTGGGGATCGTCCGTATCGCCCGCGATTTAATACCAACAATGAAGGTGGAGAACGCCCGCAGCGTTCTTATGGTGACCGCTCTTATGGCGATCGTCCGCAACGTCCTTCTTATAATCGTGAAGGTGGAGACCGTCCGTATCGCCCTCGCTTCAATAGCAATAATGAAGGAGGCGAACGTCCGCAACGTCCTTACAACCGCGAAGGTGGAGAGCGTTCTTATGATCGTCCTCAACGTCCTTCCTACAATCGTGAAGGTGGTTCTTATGACCGTCCTCAACGTCCCCGTTTCAATAGCGGCGAAGGTGGTGAGCGTCCGTCTTATGGCGACCGTCCTCAACGTCCTTCTTACAATCGTGAAGGTGGCGATCGTCCGTATCGTCCTCGCTTCAATAACAATAATGAAGGAGGTGAACGCCCGCAACGTCCTTACAACCGCGAAGGTGGTTCTTATGACCGTCCTCAACGTCCTTCTTACAACCGTGAAGGTGGTGACCGTCCGTATCGTCCGAGATTTAACCCGAATGGCGAAGGAGGCGATCGTCCGCAGCGTCCTTACAATCGTGAAGGCGGCGAACAACGTTCTTATGGCGATCGTCCGTACCGTCCCCGTTTCAACAGTGGTGAAGGTGGTGACCGTCCTCAGCGTCCTTACAACCGCGATGGTGGTGATCGTCCGTATCGTCCTCGCTTCAATAGTGGCGAAGGTGGCGGCTATCGTAATAACAATGCTGGCGGCGGCTATCGTCCGAGATTTAACAATGACCGTTCGCAGGGGGGCTATCGTCCGCGTCCGCGTACCAGTGACTATGATCCGAATGCTAAATATAGCATCAAGAAACAGATTGAGTACAAGGAACAGTTTGTTGACCCGAATGAACCGATTCGTCTGAATAAGTTCCTGGCTAATGCCGGTGTTTGCTCACGTCGCGAGGCTGATGAGTTTATCACAGCAGGTGTGGTTTCTGTAAACGGTGAGGTAGTAACGGAATTGGGTACAAAGATCAAGCGTTCGGATGTGGTTAAGTTCCACGACGAACCGGTAAGCATTGAACGCAAGGTATATGTATTGCTGAATAAACCGAAAGATACCGTTACTACATCGGACGATCCGCAGGAACGCCGTACAGTAATGGATTTGGTGAAAGGCGCTTGCAACGAACGTATTTATCCGGTAGGACGTCTGGACCGTAACACGACTGGTGTACTGTTACTGACGAATGACGGTGATCTGGCTTCCAAGCTGACACACCCGAAATTCCTGAAGAAGAAAATTTATCATGTTCATCTGGACAAGAACCTGACTAAAGCAGATATGGAGCAGATTGCAGCTGGTATCCAGTTGGAAGATGGCGAAATCCATGCAGATGCGATCAGCTATACAGATGATTTCAAGAAAGACCAGGTAGGTATCGAAATTCACTCCGGTAAGAACCGTATCGTTCGCCGTATTTTCGAATCACTGGGTTATAAAGTAGTAAAACTCGACCGTGTATTCTTCGCCGGGCTGACCAAAAAAGGTCTGCGTCGCGGAGACTGGCGTTACCTGTCGGAAGCAGAAGTAAACTACCTCCGCATGGGTTCGTTTGAGTAATAAGTCAATAAATAACAACTTGACAGAGGACGGGGAAAGAAAGCAGGAAAGAATTCATCCTGCATTTGAAACCTCGTCTTCTTGTATCTAAAAAGAAAAAGTTAAATGGAAAAGATTGGTAGAACAAAAATTGTTGACCTGTTGAAGCGCACAGACATTGGCGCTATGGTTAATGTGAAAGGATGGGTTCGCACCCGTAGAGGTAGCAAACAAGTAAACTTTATCGCACTGAATGACGGTTCTACAATAAATAATTTGCAGATCGTAGTAGATTTGGCTAATTTCGATGAAGAGATGCTGAAACTGATTACTACCGGCGCTTGTATCAGCGTGAACGGAGAAATGGTAGAATCAGTGGGTTCCGGACAGAAAGTGGAAGTACAGGCTCGTGAAATCGAAGTGCTGGGTACTTGCGATAATACATATCCATTACAGAAGAAAGGCCACTCTATGGAATTCTTGCGCGAGATTGCTCACTTGCGTCCGCGTACCAATACATTCGGTGCTGTGTTCCGCATCCGTCACAACATGGCGATTGCTATTCACAAGTTCTTCCATGAAAAGGGCTTCTTCTATTTCCATACGCCGATCATTACGGCTTCCGATTGTGAAGGTGCCGGACAGATGTTCCAAGTGACTACCATGAACCTGTATGACTTGAAGAAAGACGAGAGAGGTTCTATCTCTTATGAAGATGATTTCTTCGGTAAGCAGGCAAGTCTGACTGTTTCCGGTCAGCTGGAAGGTGAGCTGGCAGCTACTGCTTTGGGCGCTATCTACACATTCGGTCCTACGTTCCGTGCCGAAAACTCCAACACTCCCCGCCACTTGGCAGAGTTCTGGATGATTGAGCCGGAAGTGGCTTTCAACG
>ERZ773104.4428-NODE-4428-length-11778-cov-3.306406_pt1 | contig 11778 bp, 11 predicted proteins | sample MGYA00511920_ERZ773104 | MGnify/ENA primary metagenome ERZ773104 (study PRJEB29015, sample SAMEA2737857) | human gut metagenome | biome: human gut; feature: human-associated habitat; material: faeces | place: China | collected 2012 ...
GCCGTGAAACCATATATATTTTTTTATTATTCTGTGCATTTTTAATAATTTTATTTTCTAACAAAAAAAGAACCGGGCTTGTCACTGCAAAACCCAGTTCTTTTTCCTTATGCTTTTCTACTTTTTTTCTGCCGGCAATGCCCGCATAATACAGGCATCTGGACGGCCCTTGCGAATGAGTGCCTCTTCCATTCGAAACCCGCATGCTTCATAGCACCGGATGGCCCTGGTATTATTCTGATAAACAACCAGGCTCACGCGCTCCATCTGCAATATGCAAAAATCCAGTTCAGCAAAACCTATGATTCTTTCCTGAAAGATTACCCGATAAAGAAGCATTCGTTTTCTTGAGGCATAGCTTTGTTTCATCTGGGCCAGATTCGGAGGATAATCATACACAAAATCTGCTCCCCACAAACAAAATTCTTCATAAGACTGCTTTTTGCACAGCTGATACAAAAGCTCTATATCTTTGCCTTCTGCTGTTTCCACATACAGCATACACAATGCTGATAAATCTTGGAAGATCCATTCCTACATGGGCCAGAAAGCCCGGCATATACTGCCCGAAGAAACCATACAGAATAAAGCAGCCTGTAACAATTGCAAGTGAGGTGCCCACAGATCTGCGTGTTGCCTCAATCAAGGCCAAAACAAGAAGAACACCAAAAACGATATCGTAGGTATATACCACTCCGCTTCTTAAGTCGATGGTACTGTCAATTGACATGATATAGATCAGGCTTCCTGCCGATGCAATAATAAAAAACAGGTCTGTGATCTTCAAATACCATTTTCGATCCTCTTTCGCCAGATAATCCAAAAAGAAAATAATTAATACAAGTCCCAGATGAATTGCTTTCTGTCCAATTCCTGCTGCCGCTCCAAACATTGCGGTCCAGCAATGGAACAGGCAGAATACAAAAGCCAATAGAAACGATAGTTTTTTTAACATGTTCATCCCCCTTTATGTTGGAAGTCAGTGCCGTGTGTGAAGTTTCTTCTCAGGTATGTAATGCAAAAATTGTTTTCTTTTCGTGCTTTTTATTTGAATATTCTGACTTTTTCCTCCATTTCTTTTTTATTTTTATCTTTTTTGTGCACAATTTGTTGTTGTTTTGATTCTAAACTATTTTTTTTCAATACCTTTTTTCTATTTTTGACATCTTTTTCATTTCTTCGTTTTTGTCGCTGTTTATTTTGCACAAAAAAAGATTAAAGAATGATTTGTAAAGCTTTCATTCTTTAATCTTTTCCGTTCACAGGATAATTTTGTTTTATCTTGTTCTTTTTTCGTTCTTCTTCGACCTGGCGTCTGACCTCCAGCCAGGTTTCCAGTACCTGAAAGGCGGTATTCATTTCCTCCGGCGTGTATAGCCTCCGTACTTCATTCATGGATTCACCGGCATGGACCATATCATAATTTCGGTGGGCCAGATCCAGTTCCTTTCCCTTTTCTGTCAAAAACAGCGGTAATTTGTTATCTCCATTGGACGCTTCCCTGCAAACCAGACCCTTTTTCTCGATTTTTTTAAGAATCTGGGAAATAGCGCCCTTCGTCTTACCATTATGCCGCGCAAGTTCTGTTACTGTAATGCCAGGATTATCCGCAATGTGCTTGAGTGTGTGAACCTCAACAGAGGTATACTCTTCTCCCGTTCCGTAATCCTGCGGCACCTTTGTGGAAATGTACAAATTGGCTACCTGGTGGATAATATCCACAGCCTCTGCATTGCTGTATTCTTTGCTGCTCCGCTTTGCCGCCATTTGCTTCCCTCCTATTCCTTCATTTTGTCATGATCGGCCATGACCCGCTTTAACGCCCTGCTCAGATGGAATTTCATATATTTGCTGGCATCATCCGCATTTCCGCTCTCGATTTTGTAGAGAATGGCTTCATGATCCATGAGGGTAGAATCGCTGACACTCTCCGGACGCATGGTGTATTGTTTGGAAATCTCCAGAAGATCATAGAGACTGCGGTACAGGTTTTCCAGTACCGGGTTCTTGGCCGCCGCGATCACCCGCAGATGGAAAGCATGGGATGAACGTGTAAAGGCTTCGCTGTCTGCGTCCGGATCGTCGATCGCTGCGGACATGGCTGTAATGGCATTACGGATCTGTTCAATATCCTCATCCGTATGCCGCAGTGCTGCATAGTATGCCGCAGCGGACTCCAGAAAGATCCGCACTTCAAACAGATTTTCGATGGTTTCCTGGGTGATCTCCGTTGCAAAATTAGCTCCCGGTGTAAACAGCTGTACATCTACCCGCTGAATGATCATTCCATCCGCTCCGTTGCTGATAATTCCAATATACTCCAGAATTCTTAAGGCCTCCCTCACCGGAACCCGGCTTACACCAAACTGAGCAGCCAGCTCCCGTTCTGAAGGAATTGTGTCTCCCTCCTTCATCTGACCGGACAGGATCTGCTGGCGGAACCAGTCCAGGATCACTTCGTAATATTTATTTCCAGTTTTTGATACTTTCTTTTCTTCCATGAATTTCCCCTCAGTTCTTCTAAATGTAAAAAACATTCCGGCAAATAGCATTCGTGCTCTTTTTCTGTGTTTCACATTTTTTGTTATTTAAAAGATACAATAAAACTTCTGTCATTGTCAATAGTCCCCAAAAAAGCCTCGTCAAATTCTATAATTTTTTTCTCATTTTCTCTTCCATTTTGTCATTATGTGTGGTATTCTGTAATCAAAGCTGGTATACCACCAGAGAAAATAACAATTTCCAGACACTTTAACGAAAATATCTAAATCTGTGAGGAGGCTTTATATGAGTACTGCCAATCAGGAAACCCGGAAACTGGCCGCCTATATCAAAGATATGGGCTATGACCATTTTGATGCCCACACCATTGACATCACCAAAATGTGCATTCTTGATTTCATAGGTGTAGCCATTGCCGGTTCCGCAAAGAAAGAATCATCCATCTGGAAGGAATATTATGCCGAGAAGGTAACTGCTCCCCAGGCCAGCCTGTTCCAGCCTGGTTTTCCAAATATGACCACTGAACAGGCCGCTGCATTAAATGCAGTATTTGGCCATGTCATGGATATGGACGATGTGCACAACGCATCCATCACCCATCTGGCTGTCATCACCGTTCCGACCGCTTTTGCCCTTGCGCAGAAGCTTCACCTGAGCGGCAGACAGGTAATCGAAGCAGTGGCTGCAGGCTATGAGGCAGGTGCCCGCATCGGAGAGACCATCAACCCTTCCTCCTATAAATACTGGCATACTACCGCGGTAGTCGGTGCCTTTTCCTCCGGTGCCACCGCCTCTAAGCTGCTTGGTCTCACGGAAGAACAGATGGTAAACTGCTTTGGCTCCGCTGGAACCCAGGCTGCGGGCCTGTGGGAATTCCTGGCAAGCGGATCCATGAGCAAGGTTCTTCACACCGCAAATGCGAACCTCTGCGGTATGCGGGCTGCTGAGCTTGCAAAACTTGGCTTTACCGGTGCCCCTGCCATTCTGGAGGGAGAGCGCGCTTTTGTAAATGCACTTGCCCCGGAGCATGACATGAACAACCTGATAAAGGGCTTCGGCGAAGGCTACCGCATCACCGAAAATTCCTTCAAGCCGTATGCTTGCTGCCGCCATACCCATTCCGCGGACTACTGTGTTGAGAAGATCCTTGCGGCACATGACATCAATCCGGACGATATCGTATCCATCACGGATGATACCTACAGCACCGCGGTACAGACCACAAACAACCCATATCCGGAGAATCCGTATGCAGCCAAGTTCAGTGTTCAGTTCTGTATTGCCGCTGCCATCATCTTACGGGATTTAAGCGACCGGGTATTTACCATCGAAAACATTAACAATCCAAAGATCAAAGACCTGATGTCCAAGATCAAGGTCAATGTCAGCCCGAAGCTGGACGATGAGTTCCATCAGGATCCGAACCAGTGGTCCCACAAGCTCACCATCACCATGAAGAACGGCGAGGTTATCACGGATCAGGTAGATTACCCGATCGGTGACTTCAAGAATCCATTCGACTGGGCTATGGCTGACCGCAAATTCCGCCTGCTGACGGAGGATATGCTTGGTGCCGACGTGGTTACCCGCCTGTTAGACAACCTGCATAACCTGGAAACATTCGATGATATCAACAAAGTATTTCAATTATCATAAACCCAATACCATTTAAGGAGGTTTTTATTATGGAAAAAGAATTGATGAAAGAAGCCATGCATGATGCCTGCATCAGAGCCGTAACCGAAATTTCAGCTGATGTAAAGGCACTGGTTCAGGCTGCTCTGGATCGCGAAACCAATGAAACCGCGAAGAGTATGCTTTCTTCCATGCTGGAGAATCTGGATATCGCAAAAGCACAGGACAAGGCAGTCTGCCAGTCCCCTGGATATCCGACCACCTGGATTTCCTACGGCGATGACAACTTCCCGTCTTTCGCAAAAGACACGATTGCTGAGGCGCTCGGTGAAGCCACCAAAAAGGGCTACCTTCGTCCGAGTATCGTTGATCCGTTAACCCGTCATAATCCTGGCAACAACACCGGTAAGGGTGTTCCGAACATTGAATACCAGTACAATCCGGGACAGGATTATGTCGATTTCATCATCAGCTTCAAGGGCTGCGGCGCTGAGCTTGGCAATGCCATGAAGATTTTCACTACCGCTACCTTAAAGCTGGACAAAGATTTTGAAGGTTTAAAACGTTTCGTTCTGGAAACCGCGATCAACGCAGGCGGAAAGCCATGCCCGCCATTCGGCATCGGCATCGGCATCGGCGGACAGATGGATATCGCATCCAAGTTAAGCCGTGAAGCAATCAGCACCCGTAACTGGTCCGACACCAACCCGGATCCGCTTCTTGCAAGACTGGAGGATGAGCTCCGCGACAACATCAACAAGCTTGGCCTTGGTGCTGCAGGAACCGGCGGTGACACCGTATGTCTGGCCGTTAAGATCGGAACCGCTGCAACCCATACCGCCATTGCTCCGGTAGCAATCAATTTCCACTGCTGGGTAGCAAGACGTGCCGGCATCCGTATGTATAACGACGGACGCATTGAAAAGCTTCTGTAATCAGTATCGGATCAGAAAGGAGATCACAACCTTATGGAAAAGAAAGTTCTTACTATGCCTATTAAAGAAGAGGATGTCCGTGAGTTAAAGCTCGGCGATGTCGTATATCTGACCGGCCATATCTTTACATCCAGAGATATGGGACATTTAAGAATCCGTCAGTTACTGGAGAAGGGCGAGCCGCTGCCGAAGGATTTCAACGGCGCTGCCATCTTCCATGCCGGCCCGGTATGCTTAAAGAATGAGGATGGTTCCTGGCGCTTAAACGTAATCGGACCGACCACCAGTATCCGTATGGAGCCATACGCTGACATGGTTGGAAAGCTTGGTGTCAAAGCGGTCGTCGGAAAGGGCGGCATGGAAAAGGATACTCTGGCAGCCTGTGAAAAATATGGCTATGTTTACCTTCAGGCAGCTCCTGGCTGTGCTGCAAAGCTGGCACAGGGTATCAAGGGTATTCAAGATGTTACCTGGTTTGAGATGGGTATGCCGGAGGCACTCTGGGATCTGGAGGCCGTTGAGTTTGGTCCTCTGGTAGTCGGCATGGATACTCACGGAAACAGCATCTATAAGAATCTGAAGGAAGCTGCTTTCAAGAAACTGGATGAGATTTATCCGGCCTAACTTGCAATTTCATACAAAATCCAGTATGATGAAGCCAGTGCATACGCTTTTTTGCGGCACTGAGGTACAACACGATCATAACAGCGCTGGGCGGCAGGCCCGGGGGTGGCCCCGTCCTGCTCCCCTAGGGCTGTTTTTGTTTTAAAATTAACGATTTAAGGAGGGCTTTACAACATGGAGTACAGAACAGAACATGATTCAATGGGTGAGGTTCAGGTTCCAGCAGACCGCTACTGGGGTGCACAGACTCAAAGAAGCTACCAGAACTTCCGGATCGGCATCGAGAAAATCCCGAACGAAGTCATCCGCGCTTTTGCAATCTTAAAAAAGGCAGCCGCTATGGCCAACAACCGTCTTGGCAAAATGGATGACAAACGCGCTGGACTGATTGCCCAGGCCTGCGATGAGATTCTGGAGGGCAGGCTGGAGGGCAACTTCCCGTTAGCTGTATGGCAGACCGGAAGCGGCACCCAGTCCAATATGAATGTAAATGAGGTCATTGCCAACCGGGCCAATGAGATTGCCGGTGAGAAGCTGATCCATCCAAATGACCATTCGAATATGTCCCAGAGTTCCAATGACACGTTCCCGACGGCCATGCACATTGCGGCAGCTACCGAGATTGAAGACAAGCTCTTCCCGGCCATCGACCGCCTGACAGCAACCTTTGACCGCCTGATGAAGGAAAATGAAGGCATCATCAAGACCGGACGCACCCATCTGCAGGATGCAACCCCGATCACCTTCTCCCAGGAGATCAGCGGCTGGAAAAATATGCTGGAGAAATCCAAAGCCATGCTGGAGCTGGCGCTTCCGGGACTTCGTGAGCTGGCTCTGGGCGGAACCGCAGTCGGAACCGGCTTAAACGCACCGAAGGGCTTTGACACTGAGGTAGCAAAGGCCGTTTCCGAGCTGACCGGCAAACCGTTTGTAACTGCATCCAACAAGTTCCACTCTCTCACCAGCAAGGACGAGCTGGTATTCGCTCACGGCGCATTAAAAGGCCTTGCGGCGGATATGATGAAAATCGCCAACGATGTACGCTGGCTGGCCAGCGGCCCGCGCTGCGGCTTAGGCGAAATCTTTATTCCGGAGAACGAGCCGGGAAGCTCTATCATGCCGGGTAAGGTAAATCCGACCCAGTGTGAGTCCGTTACCATGGTAGCAGTCCAGGTGATCGCCAACGATACCGCAGTCGGTATGGCAGCATCCCAGGGCAACTTTGAGCTGAACGTATTTATGCCGGTGCTGATCTACAACTTCCTGCAGTCCGTCCGCCTGTTAACCGACTCCCTGACCTCCTTCAACGACAACTGCGCATGCGGCATCCGCGCCAACAAGGAAAAGATGGATGACAACCTGCACCGGTCCCTGATGCTGGTTACCTGCCTGAATCCATACATCGGATACGAGAACGCAGCCAAGACCGCCAAAAAGGCTTACAAGGAAAATATTTCCCTGAAGGATGCCTGCGTAGCCCTGGGATTCCTGACCGCAGAGCGTTTTGACGAGGTATTTAAACCGGAACAGATGGTATAATTTCATTTTTTATAACAAGATCATAGCAAAGGAGAACAAGAACATGGATATCAACGAAGCTTCTTTAAAAATGCACTATGAGTTAGGCGGCAAGATCGAGGTTGTTTCCCGCAAGAAAATCGAGACCAGAGAGGATCTGTCCCTGGCTTACACTCCAGGCGTTGCAGAGCCGTGCCGCGTCATCGCCAAGGACTACGAGCAGTCCTTTAAGCTGACCCGCCGTGGGAATCTGGTTGCTGTCATCACCGACGGCACTGCTGTTCTGGGGCTTGGCGACATCGGACCGGCCGCAGGCATGCCGGTTATGGAAGGCAAATGTGCCCTCTTCAAGGAGTTCGCCGACGTAGACGCATTCCCGATCTGCATCGATTCCAAGGATACCGACACTATCGTCCAGACCATCCACCTGATCTCCAAGAGCTTCGGCGGCATCAACCTGGAGGATATTGCTGCTCCGCGCTGCTTCGAAATTGAGCGCCGCTTAAAGGAGATCTGCGACATCCCGGTATTCCACGATGACCAGCATGGTACCGCCATCGTCGTTGCTGCAGCCCTGATCAATGCCATGAAGGTAACCAAAAAAGAGATGGGCAAGATGCGCATCGTCATCAACGGCGCAGGCGCAGCCGGCATCGCAATTGGTAAACACCTCATCAACATGGGCTTCGGTAATGTAATCATGTGCGACATCAACGGCATCATCTGCGAGGGTGATGAGGGCTTAAATGCCGGACAGGAAGAGATTTCCCATGTCAGCAACTTAGCGCACGAGCACGGCAAGCTGGCTGACGCATTAAAGGGTGCTGACGCATTCATCGGCGTATCCCGTCCTGGACTGGTAACCAAAGAGATGGTTTCCACCATGAACAATGGTATCGTCTTCGCCATGGCTAACCCGACCCCGGAGATCATGCCGGATGAGGCTCTGGCTGGCGGCGCTGCTGTTGTTGGTACCGGACGTTCCGACTTCCCGAACCAGATCAACAACGTCCTGGTATTCCCGGGTGTCTTCAAGGGTGCACTCTCCGTCCGTGCGAAAGAGATCACTGAGCTGATGAAGGAGCGTGCTTCCTACGCTATCGCCAGCCTGATCCCGGATGATCAGCTGACCGCAGAGAACATCATTGCTTCCCCGCTTGATAAGACCGTGGCTGACGTAGTTGCTAAGGCTGTAGCTGACACCGCTGTAGAACAGGGCATCGCAAGAGTTTAATGACAACAATAAAAAAATATGGGGCTGCCGCTATTGCGACAGCCCCTTTCGCATCTTATAAGCTTCTCTCTCTGCGCGCATACGGCGGAAGAAGAAGCGGAGATACACGGTCGGTGTGAATGCCGGCAGCTTCCAGCTCCTCGGCAAACTTCTCCACATGATCCAGATTCGGTGTGCCAAGCTCTACTTCATGGGTAAGCTCTGCGGCATGCTTTCCTGCATCACGGCCCATAACCTCTATGAAGAACAGCCGTTCGTGGGAGGTTGCGGTGTCTCTTATCTTGTCGACGGCGTCCATAATCGTGTTTAGTGCCGTGTCATACCCGATTGTCGTATCCGTACCGAACAGATCATTATCGATTGTTCCCGGAAGCCCGATTATCGGGAAATTATGTTCGGTAGCAAAAATACGTGCACCTGTTAAAGTTCCGTCACCTCCGATTGTTACCAGAGCATCGATACCTTCTTTCTGAATATTGTCAAAAGCCAACTGACGACCTTCCGGAGTCGTGAACTCTTTACAACGTGCCGTTTTCAGGATAGTACCACCCAACTGGATGATGTTACTCACATTCTGACTCTTGAATTCTTTGATTTCACCTGTAACCAGACCTTTATATCCTCTGTATATACCTTTAACTTGCAATCCATTGTAGATGGCTGCACGTGTCACTGCACGTATAGCAGCGTTCATTCCCGGAGCATCACCTCCGGAGGTCAAAATTCCGATACACTTAACTGTTCCCATATAACAATCTCTCATTAATTAGTTTGACGCGGCAAATGTACAACAAAAAGTTGAAAGCAGTGGTTATGAAGTTTTTTTTCGTAAGAAGAAAACATTAAAAATGTTCAAATGACCTTTTTTCGCTTTCCTTTTATTCGTTCATGTTACTTTGCCGTTTCCTTATGTTGCTTTGCTATTATTCTTTGTCAGAATAAAGCTGTTATTCTTTGATGAGCGTCCGAATGTGATTGTAAATCTTCTCCATCAACCATTTAGGAGTAGAAGTCGCACCACATACGCCAATTGAATTTACGTTTTGAAGGAGAGAAGGATCTATTTCTTTCTCGTTATCTATCAAATGTGAATTGGTGTTCACCTTCAAACACTCCTCGAACAGCATTTTTCCGTTTGAACTCTTTTTGCCGCTGACGAAAAATATCAAATCGTGTGTAGCCGCAAATTCCCGAAGCTTAGGCATCCGGTTGGCAACCTGACGACAGATAGTATCATAATATTCGAAAGTCGCCTCCGGTGAAATATGTTGCTTGAAGTATTCCACAATTTCCTGAAACTCGTCCAGTGACTTGGTAGTCTGTGAGAAAAGACGGATGCTTTTGTTTAAATCCAACTTTTTGGCTTCTTCTGCCTTTTCGATGACAATTGCTTTTCCATCTGTTTGACCCACCAATCCCAGCACTTCAGCATGACCGCTTTTGCCGTATATGACAATTTGTTTTTCTTTGTCACTGTCTGCCAGATACCCTTGTCTGATACGTTTTTGCAAACGTAATACTACCGGACAGGTCGCATCGATAATTTCTATATTATTTTCACGGGCAATCATGTAAGTTTCCGGTGGCTCTCCGTGTGCGCGAAGCAATACTTTGGCATTCTTCAGTTGTTTGAATTCTTCCCGGTTGATCGTGATTAATCCCATCGTTTTAAGCCTTTCCACTTCCCGGCTATTGTGTACAATATCTCCGAGACAATAGAGAGTCTCTCCCTTTGCCAACTCCTCTTCTGCCTTATGAATGGCTGTCACCACACCAAAGCAGAAGCCGGAATCTTCGTCTATCTCTACCTTGATCATAAAGCAAATTATTTACTTACCTTATTAAATTGTCCGAAAAGCCATTCCTTTTGCTCTTCAATCGATAAGTGGGTGTTATCCAGAAGCAGAGCATCTTCAGCTTTGCGAAGTGGACTTACTTCCCGGTTCTGGTCGATATAATCCCGTTGTTTCACGTTTTCCAGAATTTCGTCGAAGCTGGCTTCCTGTCCTTTTGCTTTCAGCTCGTCATAACGGCGTTGAGCACGGATTTCGGGAGTGGCGGTTACAAATATTTTCAGTTCCGCATCCGGGAAAACGGTAGTTCCTATATCCCGGCCATCCATGACGATGCCCTTTTCCTTTCCCATTGCTTGTTGCTGCGCCACCATTTCTTCACGTACGAAGTCAAGCGTACTGATAGGGCTCACTTTGGAAGAAACCTCCATTGAACGGATTTTATTCTCCACATTCACGCCGTTCAGATACGTGTCGGGACGTCCGGTTTCTTTATTCAGCTGGAAAGATATACGAATGTTCTTGATTTCTTTTTTCAGTTTCTCCGTATCGATCACGTCTCCATTGAAAATCCCGTTCTCTATACTATATAAAGTGACCGCACGATACATGGCTCCACTGTCAATGTAAATGTAACCCACTTCGCGGGCAAGATCTTTGGCCATTGTACTTTTTCCACAAGAGGAAAAGCCATCGATTGCAATTGTTATCTTTTTCATATTCAGTTCATCTGATTTGTTCGCCAAAGATACGGTAAATTTGAAAATCAACCATAAGTTTGCCGTTAAAAGGAGCAAGACAAGTACGAAAGAATTAAAAAAGTTAAAAAGCCGGATAAAAAGAGGCAAAGAGGGGAACGAATACATGAAAATGTACTATATTTGCCCGGAGACACATGAAAGGACACTTTTTTTAATCATTATATTAATAAATTTATGGAAGTAAAAAAATCACCCAAGGCAGACCTGGAAGGCAAGAAGTCTACATGGTTGCTCGTTGGTTACGTGGTAGTTCTAGCTTTCATGTTCGTGGCGTTCGAATGGACCCAGCGTGACGTGAAGATAGATACAAGCCAGGCAGTAGCCGATGTCGTGTTTGAAGAGGAAATTATTCCTATTACCGAAACCCCTGAACAAGCAGCTCCACCACCACCTGAAGCTCCAAAGGTAGCAGAATTGCTGGAGATTGTGGATGATAAAGCTGATATTGAGGAAACAACAACTATTATCAATGAAGATAATCAAGCTCGTGTAGAAGTAAAATATGTGCCTGTACAAGTGGTTGAAGAAGAACCGGAAGAACAGACTATTTTCGAGGTTGTAGAAAATATGCCGGACTTCCCGGGCGGACAAGCAGCTTTGATGCAGTATCTGGCAAAAAATATTAAATATCCGACTATCGCACAGGAAAACGGAACTCAAGGACGTGTTATCGTACAGTTCGTTGTTAACAGAGACGGTAGTATCGTAGATGCGAAGGTTGTACGTAGCGTCGACCCGTATCTGGATAAAGAAGCCCTCCGTGTGATTAATACCAT
>ERZ773104.4446-NODE-4446-length-11711-cov-3.893789_pt1 | contig 11711 bp, 8 predicted proteins | sample MGYA00511920_ERZ773104 | MGnify/ENA primary metagenome ERZ773104 (study PRJEB29015, sample SAMEA2737857) | human gut metagenome | biome: human gut; feature: human-associated habitat; material: faeces | place: China | collected 2012 ...
AGCATAATTGGAAAGGAGCCGGCATGGCAGGAAAGTTATATTTATGTGCGACACCTCTTTCCAAGATGAGCGAAGAGTTCACTTACACTGCTTATGAGAATGGCATGCCTGTCAGGTCATTCCCTATCGGCCCCTCTTGGGAACATTTCACACCATTAGACAGTATCTCTCCCCTGCTACGGATGTCCGTCATGCAAAGTGAAGATGGGGCCTTTTTCTATCACAAAGGATTCTTGCCCGATGCCATACGTGAAGCATTGATTTACGACCTGCAAGTCAAACGCTTTGCCAGAGGAGGCAGTACAATCACCATGCAACTAGTGAAAAATGTATTCCTCAACCGGAACAAAAACTTTGCCCGCAAACTGGAAGAAGCCTTGATCGTATGGCTAATAGAGACAGAGAGGCTGACGTCTAAAGAACGTATGTACGAAGTGTATTTGAATATTGCCGAATGGGGACCTCTGATTTACGGTATCCGGGAAGCCTCTGCTTATTATTTCAATAAACGGCCTTCCCAACTCACGACCGAAGAGAGTATCTTTCTGGCTTCCATTATCCCAAAACCAAAACACTTCCGCAGTTCCTTCGCAGAAAACGGACAATTGAAAGAGAATATGGAAGGCTATTATAAACTGATTGCCGGACGTCTGGCTCAAAAGGGGCTGATAAGTGAAATCGAGGCGGATACTATCCGCCCCGATATCCAAGTTACGGGCGACGCCCTGAATAGTTTAGTCGGCGATACGCCGGAATCTAGTTCTCCTACCGCTGAGGAGCAATGACTTATTAATAAAGGAATAGGTTTTATCTTCTTGAGCTATTTCCTCTTTCTGAAGAACGGGAAGAAGAGCCTCGGCTACTGCTACTCGTGCTTCCTGAAGATGAGCTTCTTTCGGTCGATCTGGAAACGCTGCCCCTACTGGAACTGCTGCCGGAACTACTGCTGCCCCGATTGGAAGTACTACCGGAACTGCTACTTCTGCCGGAAGTACTACTTCCCCGGTTCGAACTATCATGATTCCGGCTGCTCGTTGTACTGCCGTTTGTTCTACTTGAACTGCCGAAAGAACTGCTGCCACGTCCACTTTCGCGGTTCGTGCTGCCACCTGTCGGACGACGGTCAGAGTTCGAAGAACCTGTACTTGTTCCCGGACGACTTCCGGAATGATGATTTCCTTCACCTCTGTTATTATTTCTGCCCGGAGTTGTCTCCTTATTCGGTTTATCGTCTCTGGAAGGAGTAGACGGTCTGCCTGGAGTCGTTGGTCTGCTTGGACTCGACGGGCGTTCAGTTGTAGAGGGTCTGCCCGAAGCAGAGGGTCTTCCCGAATTTGAAGGTCTATGTCCCGATTCCGGACGGGGGCGGGAAGAATTTCCAGGCCGTCCCGATGAATTAGGACGTGATGATGTTCCCGGACGTCCCGAAACTCCGGGACGGGCAGATGCATTATGCGGACGAACAGAAGTATTCGGGCGGAAGCGTACAGAACCGAAATCCGAACGACGATAAGAATGGAATACTCTCTGATCCCTTACCCGGTATGGAGTAGGATAATGGACAACGTTATTGTATCTTCCCCGGTAATAGCTCACATGATGAATATGCGGACGATAATGTGCACCACAGTAAGTCCGATAATGATAAGGTACACCAAAATAGAATAAACTACGATTCGGATAATTAATATAAATCCGGAAATTCCATCTTCCTCCGGTCACGTAAATCGGACGATAAAAATAATCAGCCCCCAGAAACCTGCGATATTGCCCATCACTCAATACCCAGCGAAGATCATCGTTACGAATATCCAAGGCCTCATAGTAATCGTCCAACGCCCATTCGTCACCCCGCACTACATAATCCATAATATTACGAAGAGAGTAGATGAAATCATAATTAATCTCATACACATCATTATACTGCGGATTACTCAAGTCCAACTCATATGCCATCTTATCAGTAAGGAAACGTGTCTCCTTACGCACCTTACTGGTGCTCATTCCCGCCATTACAGTGGTACTGGCAGTCACTACTAATAATATAAACAGAATTCTTTTCATGATTTCATTTTTTTTAGTTACGTCTGCTATCGTAAGATTCCGCGAACTCTCTCATCTCCCTCTTATCCATCTCAAAAGTGAAAACATCCGTTAGTATCGAGAAGTTCTTCTTATCTGCGATTTTCGGATAAAGCTTCTTTATCATATTCTTCTTATCTGTCTGAAAGGTACACATATCCACCAATTTACGACATTGGGCGCAAGTGAATCCCGAAGGAGGTACGACTTCATCCAGCATTCGGGTCCGGTCAGACTCAAATGATTTGCCTCTATATTCATTGAAAAAACGATCAAATTCAGCTGCGCTCATAGCTCTTGGCCGTACATATCCTGCATCTCCCGGTCGTTGCTCACCATGATAAGCCTGGATATATTTTTTCATGCTGTCACGGTCAAAAGAAGAAAAGAGCTTATTGACAACCGGACTGAAATTTTCTTTATCCACAATTTGCGGATACATACGCTTCATCACAGTCATCTGAGTATCTGAGCTATTAATCTGATCTATAATCTTTCCGCACTGTGCAGAAGTAAAGTTGCATTCCAACAAAACGTCGTCTATATACTTAATTTGTTCAGTAGGCATGATCACCATCCGGAAATCACGTAGAAAACGATCAAATTCGTCGTGCATCATAAGAGTTCTGCGACGGGATGTTTCTTCATACTGTGGAGGGCAGACCGGAGGCGTATTGGTTACAACAACAGAAGGAGGCATCATTACCGGAGGCGGCAGCAGAATTTCATCACCGTTAAATGTATCCATACTTGTCACCCTTCCATCTGCAAAATATACTATAATCTTAATCGAGTTTCCGTAAAGTACTGAAGAGACCCGATGGAACTCCCATTCTTCGGTGTTGCCATCAAAACGTCTGTAATCCGGTTTACCCAATATTCTTTCCACATTCTGGCGAGACATTCCTTGCTGCACTTCCATCACTTGCTTGTTGGACACGTAATAAGTAGAGCAGCTGCTGGCGATCACCCACAACGTAAAAAACAGGATTATATGTATCTTTTTCATAACCGTATCGTTTTTAGTTAATTATATCAGCGTCCTTCGTATTCCCTGATAAAATCGTTCATTTGAGTCTTGTTCTTAGAGAATGTAAGAGTAGCGGTCACCATAAAGAAAGCCTCTTTATCCACAATATTGGGATACATCATTTTCATTATTTTCAATCGTTCATTATCAAAAGTATAGAACTTCACCAATTGGAGACATTGTTCTGATGTAAAATCTGAATTAGTCAATGCAGCAGTTATCAACCCCATACGATCTTTATCAAAAGGCTCATTCTTCACACTATCAAGGAACTTCTTAAAGAGTTGATCACTCATCACTCTATCATAGCGATCATGCTCCGGACGATGTCCACTTTGTCCCGTTCCCGGTCTGCCGGGCCTTCCCGGACGGATATCTCCAGGTTCTTCTACAACGATATCATGTACTCCATTTCCGTTAAAGTAAACACGTTCATTATACAATCTTTCTCCTTTCCAAACGCGTTCTCCCGGACGGGTAGAACGGGAAGCATACACCTCAATCGTATAATTTCCCGGTTTCAAATTGGCAACGAAACAAGTGGTAGTAGGGTAACACATCTGTTTTCCTCCAAAATAAACAAGAATCGGAGTGTCTCCTCCATCAATCCTGATTCCACTGATAGACTGCGCTTTTAAAGAAAGAGCAGCGAGCAAAATGCAGAAACTTATTATTATCTTACGCATAACTTATCTAGTTTTGAAATTATTATCTTTAACTGATATCACAAAAATAGGGTGAGAAAACTCCCCACCCCAATGATTCTCTCTATTCTTGTATAGGGATTTCCCTATTCTGTTTAGGATTCCGCCAAAGTGATGCCATTCTCCTGCAAAGAAATCAACCGCTTCTTATACAAGTCGCCCACCCCTTTCTTGAATGTTTTCTTACTAACGCCAAAAGTATCATAGATATCCTCCGCAGGGCTTTTATCGTTCAGATGGATTCGTCCACCATGCTCTTTGATATAATCCAGCAGTGTCTTCGAGAAATCATCTATTTTTTCGAATCCCGGCTTCTGAAGGATCAAGTCTACCTTACCATCTTCGCGCACTTGTTTCACAAAAGCTCTCATCTGCATACCTGTTTCCAACGTACAGAATATCTCATTCTCATATAGCAATCCGCTATGCTTATTATCTATAATCGCCTTAAATCCCAAATCTGTCTTCTGCCATATCAATATATCCACCTCTGTACCCGGAGCATAATCCGGTATGTCTTTCGACAGATAGCGTTCTACCTTTGCCGAAGCTACGATACGATAGCTTTCATCATCCAGATGTGCATGAATAACATATTTCCGTCCAACCTGCATTTTCATCTTTTGCTCACTGAACGGAACAAACAAGTCTTTCATCAGTCCCCAATTCAGAAATGCTCCGAACTGATTTACCCAAGCAACTTCCAGACAAGCAAACTGTCCCACCTGCACCAACGGGGTCAATGTAGTGGCAATCAGTCGCTCATCTATATCCAGATAGAGAAATACATTCAGCATATCCCCTACCTGACAGCCTTCGGGCACATAACGGGTAGGTAACAAAATTTCTCCTTCTTCTCCTCCATCGAGATACAGACCGAAATCGACCTCCTTTACTACCTCGAGCTGATTGAACTTTCCTAATTCTATATTCATACTTCTATTTATTATATATTCCATATCTTTATAAAGAACAAAGATAATCTATTTTACGCACATCCCTTTCATGCACAGATATAACTTTTCGTTATTAAGGAAAACTATTTTCTATGAACAATCTGACGATTAAGGCGTTATCTTTGTAGCGACAACAAACCAGAACTGATTATTCACCTTATAAACATATATAATTATGGAATTTTTAACCAACGAGAAACTTACGATCGTAGGAGCAGCCGGAATGATCGGCTCTAATATGGCTCAAACTGCCATGATGATGAAACTTACCCCGAACATTTGTCTATATGATCCTTTTGCTCCCGCTTTGGAAGGTGTGGCAGAAGAGTTATATCACTGTGGTTTCGAAGGTGTGAATCTAACTTATACCTCCGATATCAAAGAAGCACTGACGGGGGCCTCTTATATCGTATCTTCAGGTGGTGCAGCCCGTAAAGCAGGCATGACTCGTGAAGACTTGTTGAAAGGAAATGCTGAAATCGCTGCTCAGTTCGGTAAAGATGTTCGCCAATATTGTCCGAACGTAAAACACATTGTTGTTATTTTTAATCCTGCTGATATCACCGGACTGATCACATTGCTTTATTCCGGTCTGAAACCGTCGCAGGTCTCTACACTGGCAGCATTGGACAGTACCCGTCTGCAGAATGAGCTAGTGAAATATTTCCATATCCCCGCCTCCGACATTCAGAACTGCCGTACGTATGGTGGACATGGAGAACAGATGGCAGTATTCGCTTCAACCACTAAAATAAAAGGAGAACCGCTGACTGATTTCATCGGAACTACCCGCCTTCCATTGGCTGAATGGGAAGCTTTGAAAGTGCGTGTAATACAGGGTGGTAAACATATCATCGACCTGCGCGGCCGTTCTTCCTTCCAAAGTCCGGCTTATCTTTCCATTGAAATGATCGCTGCCGCTATGGGCGGACAACCGTTCCGCTGGCCTGCCGGTACCTACGTATCCAATGATAAGTTCAATCACATCATGATGGCTATGGAAACTTCCATTACTAAAGATGGCGTTACTTATAAAGAGGTGGCCGGATCTCCTTCTGAACAGGAAGAACTGGAAAAGAGCTACGAACACTTGTGCAAGCTTCGTGATGAAGTGATCGAAATGGGTATCATTCCAGCCATCAAAGACTGGCGTGCCTTGAATCCCAATATTGACTAACCAGTAATCATTAAATAATAAACACTGGAATTCGATGATATTTTTCAGTTCGGATTCCGGTGTTTTTTATTATTTATTCTTATCAATCTGCTATTAATCCCCCACTCTGGAACATCCTGCACAAACTCCCTTTACTACATAATTCACACTATTCAAAGTAAATCCTTTCGGCAGGTCGATCACCGGAATATGAATCTTCTCAAGACAGAATGTCCGATGGCATCTTTCGCAATAAAAATGCGAATGCAGGTCTTTCAGCACACAATTACAAGCATCATCACAAACTGCATATTTCCATGAGCCGCTTCCATCATCTATACTGTGTATCAGATGATGAGACAGGAAAAGTGTAATTGTCCGGGATATAGTCGACTTATCAACCGTATCCAGCAACGTTTCAAGATCAAGCTGAGACACTGCACGTCCCGCTTCCATCATACTCTTTAATATGAGAAGTCTTATTGCCGTCGGCTTGATGTCTCTTTTTGCCAACTTATCCAAATAAACTTTTTCTTCCATATTCTTTTATTTTATCATTTTCTGTATCCTCACAGCATTCATGATGGCAATCAGCGCCACACCGACATCCGCAAAGACAGCTTCCCAAAGTGTAGCCAATCCACCGGCTCCCAATATCAGCACAAGCAATTTCACCCCAAATGCCAGTGAAATATTCTGCCATACAATCCTGCGCGTCAGTTTTCCTACCTTTATCGCCTCAGCAACCTTAGAAGGCTGGTCAGTCTGTATTACCACATCAGCCGTTTCAATAGCTGCATCACTGCCCAGGCCACCCATGGCAATACCTACGTTGCTTAAAGCCAGTACCGGAGCATCATTCATGCCGTCGCCCACAAAGGCAACCTGATTTTCGGCATGCCGGCGCAATTCTTCCAAATGCTTCACCTTTCCATCAGGAAGCAGATCACCGTAAGCTTCCGAGATGCCCAGCTTCTCTGCAAAGTTACTAACAATACTTTGTTTATCACCGGATAATATCTGAATGTTTTGGATTCCCAGCGCTTTCAAGTTCTGAACAGCTGCCGTTGCATCCTCTTTCAAAGTATCTGATAACAACAGATAACCGGCATAACTGTTCCCTATCGCACAGACAACAATCGTATCTGTGATAGAAAGGAGTTCGGGCGGATACTTTATCTGAAACTTAGCAAGTAGACGGCAATTACCTACCAAGACAGAGACGTCACCCACTGTCGCTTCCAGACCAAGTCCCGCATATTCTTTGCTGTCAGTAACGGGTGAGAGTTCTATATGCCGCAGCTTTGCATAGTTCACAACAGCTTTAGCAATAGGATGCGTACTGTCACGCTCTACCGAAGCGACTAATCTGACAAGCTCTTCCTCGGAAATACCGGGTTCGCATTTACAGGACTGTACCTCAAATGTACCTTTCGTAAGGGTTCCGGTCTTATCAAAGACCACTGTGTTTATTTTTGTAATGGCATCCAGATAATTCCCTCCTTTAAATAAGATTCCCAACCGGGAGGCCGCTCCGATACCACCGAAATATCCCAGCGGAATACTTACTACCAAAGCACACGGACACGAGATCACCAGAAAAACCAAAGCCCTGTACAACCAGTCATTAAAAGCAAACACAAACGGAGGACTTATCAATGAATAAAGGAATGGAAGCAGAACGATCAGAACCGCCAAACCCGTAACAATAGGTGTATAGACACGGGCAAATTTACGGATAAACAATTCTGCCGGAGCTTTACGTTCCGATGCATTCTGAACGAGTTCCAGGATACGGGCAAGGGCGCTCTTATCGAAAGGCCTGGTCACTCTTATCCGGATTACTTTATCGGTAACAATCATTCCGGCAAGTACTTCCTCATTCTTGCGTATGCTACGAGGTACACTTTCTCCTGTCAGTGCTGACGTATTGAACGCTGCTACATCATTCAGCATCATTCCATCCAAAGGTACACGGCCACCTGTTTTTATTTCAATCGTTTCTCCTACTTTTACCTTCTTAGGATTCTCGACAACTACCCCATTTTCTCTGACGACTGCCGCCTCTTCCGGCCTGACATCTAATAGTGCCCCGATATTACGTTTTGCCCTATCAACAGCCTTTTCCTGAAACAGTTCTCCTATGGAATAAAACAGCATAACTGCTACTCCTTCGGGATATTCGCCAATATAAAAAGCTCCAAGCGTAGCTATAAACATCAGTGTGAACTCACTGAAGTAATCCTTATCCTTTATACTCTCCCATGCTTCTTTCATTACGGGTAAGCCAACCGGGAGATATGCTACAATATACCATATCAAGGAAAAATATCCTTCACGGAAAAAAGTGAAGTCCAAAGCATTCATTACAATTCCACTTATCAGCAGAATAAATGAAAGTCCCACTTTCCAATATTCAGAGAATATCGATTCTTGCTTTTCTATATGCTTTTCAGGTGCACATTCATGTGTATGTGCGCAACAACTACAATGTCCCATAATCATCCTTTCTTTTTATCTGTTGCAAAGGTAGCGAATGATTCGTGCAACAAAGTTGCAAACGTTGCAATTGTAAGGCGGTTTATTTCAGCAACGACACTTGGTGTATAAACAAAATAAATCAAAGCATTTGTGCAGGTTTCCTGCTCAATTAACTCCCCATGATTTATTCGGAGTATCACCTAACTCAATCACCAGATGTCCTCCTTTAACTAATTCTTCATGCGCCAACTGAAAAGAAGAGTGTTCCACTCCGTTCCAGCTTACTCTCTGAATATAAACATTCTTCGGAGAGTTATTAACCGTTTCAATAACAACCTCCTTGCCCGGATAATATCTGTTATCAAGCTGAATGGTAATCTTATCGAATATCGGAGATGTTATTTCATATTGTGGCGTAGTGGAGGCACCTCCCTGCACATCAAACAGACCGATAGCCATCAATACACCCAATGCCCCCATCTGTCCCTGATCTTCATCTCCATTGTATCCTCCAAACGGAGTAATATCACCGAAAACTTCTTTCTTGATGCGTCTCACCCAATATTGCGTAAGCCAAGGTGCACCGGCATGACTAAACAGATGCGCCATGTGAAGAGAGGGCTGATTCTCATAATCAATCCAGTTGTGAGCATGTTCTCCATGCTTACTTATGAAGTTATCCTGTGAAGCCAGTTCAAACTGTTGGTTGAGTTTCGTGACAAAAGCCTCATTTCCCCCTATTAAATAAATCAGATCTTTGATGTTATGGGGTACATAATAGGTAAAAATAGCAGCATTACTCTCCACAAATCCCGGCATGTTGAATCCTTTCCCAATCGGTGAGAAGTTCCTCATCCAAGAACCATCCGTTGTACGCGGACGCATCCACCCGCTTTGTTTATCGTACACATAGCGGTAGTTGAACGAGCGTTGCAAGTATTTCCGGTATACATCTTCTTTTTCCAGTCCTTTGGCGAACTGTGCCATGCACCAGTCCTCGTAAGCGAAGTAAAGAGTCATCGCACATCCTTCCGCATGAGGACTTTTAGTCGTTGGCTCCGGCACAAATCCCTTATCAACGTATTGCTGCATAAAATTACCGGGATTTGTCTTATAGCCTACATAATCACGGATACCACCCGGCTCAGAATTCTTCAAACAACCCTGATAAGCGGATTCTATATCAAAATCGCGGATTCCCTTATTATAGGCAGCCGCAATGAGAGGAGTGGCCTGATCACCCACCATCACATAAGTATAATTACCACCACTGGGGCCGCGGGCAATCATCCCGCCATTCGTATAATAATCCACTAAAGTAGAGACAAATTCACTCATTACTTTCGGATATGCTATCGACCACAATATATTCAGATTAAATTCACTTCCCCAAAAAGCATCCGAATTATATGTATTTCTTGTCGGTGTACCATTATCCAAAGGAACTTGACGCACTACAGGCTCCTCGCCTGTATTATCTATATATTTTCCATTGAAATCCGAAAACGTGTGACGGCCCAGAAGAGAATGCCAAAGGTCTGTATAAAACTTAATCTTTTCCTCTTCACTACCACCTTCTACGGTTATCTTGCCTAGTTCACGATTCCATTCGGCAAAAGCATCCTCTTTCACACGGTCAAAATTCCAGTGGGCAAGTTCCTTTTCCAGATTGATGCGAGCTTGCTCTTCACTGACATAGGATATGCCCACCTTCATCAACAAAGTTTGTTTTTTCAGTTTTCCAAACGAAGCGTATCCTCCGATATCTGCTCCTTCAATTGAGTTTTTATGTACCAGTTTCTTCTCCTTGCCTTCCTTCTCCCAGCCTCCGAATGCTGTCATATTCTGATTGAACCGGGCCACAAAATACACTGTCACCGGCTTTTTGCGACGTGATGTAGGTGCCAGAACAGAATATCCTCCGATTTCTTTTGATGATATCCGGTGAATAGCGGCCTTTTCTGTTTTTCCATGTGCCAGAAGAGCACCAACATCAAAAAGTACATTTGCTTTTTCTCCTGCAGGATAAGTATACCGATGCATACCGACTCTGGATGTAGAGGTCAGTTCCACTCTTATCTGATAAGTATCAAGTTCTACTTTATGATATCCGGGTTTCACTATTTCCGTCTCGTGAGAGTAGGTTGATTTATAGGCATCCATACCTTTGTGTCCCTTTACCTCTCCGGTTGTAGGCATCACCGGGACACCAGCAAGCTGCCAGCAATGTACGTGACTGAAACAACGTATCTCCTTGGAGTTATACAGATAACCTGAGTTCCAGCTTCCTTCCGTCCATGTATCCGGGCTCAGACTAACCATTCCAAACGGGCGGGAAGCCGAAGAGAAAAAGAACCATCTCGATTTGTGAGTATCAATCTGAGGACGCACATAATCGACAGGGGTTACTTTCGGTTGCATCGCAAATAAATTTAATGCAATAATCTGTACACAGAAGAATATAGAAATATATTTATTCATTATAAAGTAAACGCAGCAAGAAAAAGCAAGGTTGATGATAATACAGCAAGAATGCAGTCTATTAAGCAGTTAGGTGTTTAACTCATAATACTGCATAAGCTGAAAAAGGAGATCCGCTAAAAACAGCGAAAGACTTCAGTTCCCATATCGTTACTGATATAACGGGAATAAGAAACGGCACAACGGGTTCTATTTCAGTAATTTGCACAGTTTTTCATACCTGAGGACAACTCGCTTGATATTAACTTTGTAACGATCAAAAAAGTATGAAAACGAGTATGAGCAGATCGACTTTCAAAATCCTCTTCTACGTGAAGAAGGGCAGCGAGAGAGCCAACGGCTATCTCCCCCTGATGTGCCGTCTTACGGTGGACGGTGAAATCAAGCAGTTCAGTTGTAAACTGGACGTACCTCCGAAACTTTGGGACGTGAAAACGGCACGTGCTACGGGCAAGAGCGCCGAGGCGCAGAAAATCAATGCGGAGGTTGACCGGATACGCGTGGACGTGAACCGCCGTTACCAGGAACTGATGCAGTCCGACGGCTATGTCACCGCCGCCAGGCTGAGGGACGCCTGCCTCGGGCTGGGCGTGAAACGCGAGACGCTGTTGAAACTCTTCGAGCAGCACAACGAGGAGTTCATCAAGAAAGTGGGACACAGCCGCGTGCAGGGAACATACAACCGCTACCGTACCATATACAGGCACCTTTGCGAGTTCGTCCCGAAAGTGTACCGCCGTGACGACATTCCCCTGAAGGAACTCAACCTGACGTTCATCAACAACTTCGAGTATTTCCTGCGTACGGAGAAGAAATGCCGC
>ERZ773104.4447-NODE-4447-length-11706-cov-19.980002_pt1 | contig 11706 bp, 10 predicted proteins | sample MGYA00511920_ERZ773104 | MGnify/ENA primary metagenome ERZ773104 (study PRJEB29015, sample SAMEA2737857) | human gut metagenome | biome: human gut; feature: human-associated habitat; material: faeces | place: China | collected 2012 ...
AACTCCGACTGTGTGAAACGGAGGTATCGCTGCGCGGCGCACTGAACCAAACCAGCGAAGCGCAGATGGACGCTCTGGTGGCGGAGCTCTGCGCGGAGTAGGCGGCGAGTCTGGCTTCGTCTGTCCGCCCGATGCCTCAAAAGCAAAACATCGTCGCTAAGTTATTTAGACAACAATATGGCGTTGAGTGATGCCGAAGCTTTGAAAATGGATCGAAGCGCAGCCGCAGATGTTCTCTGCGGCTGCGCTTTTTGCATTTTGACCACGGTGCAAACGGATGGCTTTGACCGTTGCCCTCAGTTTCTGAGGGAATACGAAGTGTGCTGCATGGAAGTGTACTTCGTGGTGGGATAAGATTTTTGCAGAAGATGTAGAAATCTGTCGAAACGGAGGTCTCAGCACATGAATCCATATAAAGAAACACTCCGAAAATTCTTTTCGGAATATGTCAGCGCTTTAAGGAAGCGCAGGGGACTGACACAGGAGCAGATGGCGGAGAAGCTTCGCATTACCGGACGGGCATACAGCGATTTGGAGCGGGGTATATATTGCTTTTCCGCTGTTGCACTGGTGTTCCTGCTGCTCATGCTGGAGGAAGGGGAAATAAAGGAACTTTTATCTCCGCTGCGGGATGAGATCGAAAAAGTCGAGGGCAGAGAGGTGGCGTAGTGATCCATGGAAATGGGGGACATATACGGGCTTTTGCGCTATCTTGGCCTATCTGCGGAAAGCGCTCGCTTTTTTCACGTTTCGTATGCGGTCTATCTGACGACACGGCAGCCAGCCCGGACGCCGTTTGCTGAATGGTGGCTGTACCCGGCAGTTGCCGGACACTATCACACCTGCATTTTCAACGTGAAGCACAGCGCCTGCGTTGCAGTAGACCGGGTATGGGAAACGAAAAGAGAAGCGCTGAGATCCATTACGAAGTATCCCTTGAAGCGGGAGCCTCTTCCTTCGGAGTTTATTGCCATTCTTGCCGCCTACATCAAGAACGGAGATGCAGCGTGAACCTTTTGCAGTACCATGTGCTTAGGGATGCAAGAAATAATCGGCACACAGGGTAAGGCTGAAAGCGAAACGTCATCATGGGGGAAAATGGGCTCTGCCCTTGTGAATTATTTATGGAGTACGAAGGTATGGGACGGACGAATGTCGGGAAAGGCTATACACAGATGCTCCTGCGGGAAAAGCGAGATGTCAAAGTCATGGCGAAAGAGGTCTGCACGAATGCGCCATCTGCGCCCGTTACAGCGACTGCGCCGCACCGATGGTTGAAGACCATTGAGAACAAATTCGCGGATGCGTTAAGAATCCCTTCGCTATGTCGCTACCCTCAATGCGGTGGCAATGATAGAAGATCTCTGCGATGTGTGTGATGACAAGTACGGCCGAGGGCAGATATCCTGCTTCGTCATTACGAAATTAACAGCATGCCAGTTGTGAAGGCTTCTCCGTAAACTGCGCGCTCTTAACAAAGATATTATGCGCTAAGAGGTATCCTAAGCAGCATGAAGAGTTTTGCAGACGAAGAAAGGAAGATCAAAATAGATGAAATTGAACCAGCAGACAGCAGCACTTGCGTTATGCACGCTTCTTGGAGTCTCTGTACTTGCAGGCTGTGGAAGAAGTGGAGATTTTTCTGAACTGCAGCCGGCAGTAAATAAAATCGAGTACACAAACCTGAACGACAGCGGATCAAGGGAACTTTTGAAGGAGCTGCTCTCCGACACAGGCGTGTCGGACAGGCGTATTCAGAGCTTTTTCCGCCGTGTGGACCGCTTTAATGACAGCGTGAAGCAGGAATGGCTTACGGATGGCTTTGAGGAAGCGGAGCTGCTGTATACGAAATATGACCCTTACGCGATGCAGGACGAATGGACGGCGAAAAACGGGACGTTTCCGGGCTATAACTGCCGGATCACCGCCATGAACCTGTTTGGGGACTTCCTCTCCGTGAGCGCAGACTCTCAAATCAATGCCGGTGAAGATGTGCTGTTTGTGGACGAGGAAGCGCTGAAAACAGATCCCGATGCGCTGGGCGGAAGCAGCCTTGCAGATTTCCAAGCACTGTATTCCTCCATGAAGGCGGAGGATACCACGGAGATCAAGCGTCATGTGCAAACCGTACAAGAGGAATGGGCTTCCCGCGGCGTTACCTTTCGGGAGAATGAAAGAATCCGCCTCATCACGGTATTCTTCCACGATAAGCCGACCGAGGAGGAATCTCTGCTGTTTGTCGGGCATGTTGGCGTACTTTTGACGGCAAAGGACGGGACGCTGTACTTTGTAGAAAAGGTTGCCTTTCAGGAGCCGTACCGGATGCTGCGCTTTGCCGACCGAACGGCACTGAGCGATTACCTTATGGGGAAATATGACACCTCATGGGGACAGAATACGGCGAGCCCCTTTATCATGGAGAACGACAAGCTCATGGACACAAAGTCCCCTCATTCTAATTAATAGCAGAGGGCGGCAGCATTTTGTGCTGTCGCCCTCTTGATTACCGAACAGCAAAGACGGGCGGGGCTGTCAACGGTGGGCGCAGCCCATTCACTTGCCGTTGACTGGCTTGGCTGGGTTTGCTATTTATTTCCTCACCATTCCTGTGTCTTGGCTTCCTTCCGGACTTTCATTACCTGTATTTGATATATGCTGCCAGGGATTATAGAAACGAACGCAAAGATGCCAAAGATTATAGATTGCTCTGTAACTGCGAACAGTGCAAACATGAGGAGTAAAAATAGCCACGGATTGCGCAAGTTGCGATAATATTTTTCTTTATCGTCATAAGAGGTATGGAGTTCAAACGGCTTTCCATCATTTGCTTTTTCCACAATCAATAGTTCTCGATTAAAAGTTGTTGTGTTTGTCGCAATACGACCGCCCCTTTCTGCCCATGGGCGCCAACGAACTTTTCCAACAGAATAGTTTAGATTGATATTTTTTAAAAACACCTTATATCCCATATCCTCCAAAAAATTAGCATAATCTATTGAACTCTCTTTTGATTTTTCTCCGATAAACTCTACACAATAGGTCACTTCATCGGGCTTGCATTTTTCAAATTCGTATAACAGTTTTCCTGTCCGAACAAGTCGATAACCCTTTTCAGACATTTTGTTTAGCCATTTTTCCTGCGTATTTAGCAATCCACCAAAAAAGCGATAACATTTTTTACTCATACTGCACCTCCAATAATTTCACTTGCAATGCTTACAAGTTCGTTTAGTCTTGCAAGCTCTTTTTCTGCAATTTCTTTTCCCTGTGCTGTAATGTGGTATTCTTTTTTTCTTCCCTCACTATCGCCATAAGGTTCAATCCACTTCTTGTCCTGCAAAGAGTTTAATGCTCCATATAAAGTGCCTGCTCCTAACAAAAGCCGCCCGCCCGTTTTTTCTTCAACAAACTGCATAACGGCGTATCCGTGTTTTGGTGCATAAAGAGAGAGTAAAATATAAAAGGTCACTTCTGTAAGCGCGCCACCTTTTGCATTGTCTCTCATAGTTCCTCCTCCTTATTACGGTTACTGTAATAAATATATCACTAACCGTAATATAAGTCAAGCAGATTCAAGGAAATTATTTAAGGGGCATGAAAATGGAGCAGTAACATTTTCGTGTTACTGCTCCACTTTGATACAGAATAGTAGGGTACGCTGTTCTCAATTTGTGTTGTTGCTTCTTTACCGTATATGAGCATTGTGACGGGGGTTAACATTCTGCTGTGGACCGTGGGTTCCAGCATGGTTTCCGGCAGCCATTCTTTCGTGGTGCTGCTCTTTGCTGCCACATTAGTTTTGGCTAACTTAATGAAATCGTTCTATCACACTATAAATGAATATGCCATCCATTCTGCACCGGGGAAACGGTAATTTTTCTGCAATATGCAGCCCCCCTGCGGTATAGGGAAAGCAGAACGCCCCGCAAATCTGTACTGCCGCAGCACAGGCCTGCTGTTTTCTATCTGATACGGAAATACCAAAACTCCCCCCGAACAGGTGCGGGAATCGGGGATGCAGAGCAAAAATGTTTTTGAATAGAGGACATATCGGGAAAGATTCTGCACCTTTTGACTTTGCAGCGCCTGCCGCCATCCCGGCTTCCTGTGCCATGGATAGCCGATTTTTACGCTTTTATCATCGGAGGAGTCTTTACCGTTAAACTGTATATATATTCGAACTTTTGCGTTATATATACAGTTTTGGCGGGCTTGCATACGCCGTTTCCACTCCCTGTATTTTGTGTATTCCATTCAAGGACAGATATTTTGCTCTGTTGTTCCTCACTTCTGCTATTTTGTTGCGTTTCCATTGTCTTTTTGCGTTTTGGTCTGTGGTTCGGCCATCTCGCTGTGGCTGTTATGCTTTTTCGCGCCGTGTTTCACTTGATGAGTTGGGCATCCCTTTGGGCTTATGTATCTTCTTCGGCCGCCTCCATTCGTCTCACTTTTCCTTTTTCCGCACATAAACAGTCCACCACATCCCCTTGTACGCTGCTTGTTCCCCTGCCATTCCGCAGTGATCCCACGATTTTGCGCCGGAAGCGCTTTCCCACGTTCCAGCGGCAGAGCATTGCTCTTTGTTTCAACCATCACAGCGATTCACTAGAGCGTTAAACCGTTAAACCGCCCATACAAAGCCCGCCCCGCTGGAATTTCCAACTTTCCGGGTCGGCAATACTGCATTCATTCCCATATTTTCTCTTTTTTTGTCCTCATCACAAGGACACATTTGCTTTGCTTATCGCTTTTTCCCTCATAATCCATGGTCTTATTCTACACATTTTTTCACCGTCGCTGTTTGTTTTGTATGTAAATCGGATATTTTTATAAAGGTAAAAAAAATATGAATAAAAATTGATGACAACCGCAAGCTGCCGCTATATAATAAGATAATTATAAGGCGGCTGGATTGTCAGTCTGTACCACCGCCAGGAACAACGCATGTGCACACTATGGCCACAGAGCAGCCGTCGGGGCGCCATTCCCTGTGCGGCGGCCGTGCACACGAAAGAAGGAAAACGTAATGGTTAAATTTATCCTGAAGCGCATCGGAACCATGATCATTGCCATGTTCATGATCATTCTGATTACCTTCACCCTGATGCACTCCATTCCCGGTGGCCCGTTCACCAACACCAAGGGCGTGCCGGAAGAGGTTACCCAGGCCATGGAAGCCAAGTACGGCCTGGACCAGCCCATGCCGGTGCAGTTTGTCAAATATCTGGGCAGCCTGCTGCATGGCGATTTCGGCCCTTCCTATAAATATACCGGCAAAACCGTCAACGATTTTATTGCCACCGGTGCGCCGGTATCCGCCAAGCTGGGCCTTGTCACCCTGGTGTTTGTGCTGCTTACCTCCATCCCCATGGGCATACTGGCCGCGCTGAAAAACGGCAAATGGCAGGATATGCTGCTGATGGCCATTGCCACCATCGGCGTTACCATTCCGTCTTTCGTGATCGCCTCCGTGCTGATCTATGTATTCTCCTTTAAGCTGAACGTACTGCCTACCTTCGGCCTGGACAGCTGGAAGAGCTACATCCTGCCCGTCATCGCCATGGGCGGCTATTCCGTCAGCTACCTGGCCCGCCTGATGCGCTCCAGCCTGCTGGAAGTTATGGGCCAGGATTACATCCGCACCGCCCGCGCCAAGGGCCTGACCGAGTTCGCCGTTGTTACCAAGCATGCCCTGCGCAATGCGCTGATCCCCGTCATCACGGTGCTTGGCCCCACGGTGGCTGGCCTTTTGACCGGCAGCTTTGTTGTTGAAAAGATCTTCGCCATTCCCGGCATTGGCTATTACTTTGTAAACAGCGTGACCCAGCGCGACTACACCACCATCATGGGCGTTACCATCTTCTTTGCTGCTTTCCTGATGGCAATGGTGCTTTTGGTCGATATCTTCTACTGCCTGATCGACCCAAGAATCAAGTTTGACGCGTAATGTTGAGGAAAGGTGAAAACACTTATGGCAGATTTAACCGCACAAAACAAGTGGGAACCGCTTGCTACCGATAACAGCGACCGTGAAAAAATCTGGTCCAAAAGCCGCACTTTTGCAGGTGACGTCTGGTTCCGTTTCCGCCGCAAGCCGACGGCCATCGCCGGTTTTGTGATTATTATCGCCCTGATGCTTTTTGCATTGGTCGGCCCCCTGTTTACCCCGTATGATTACTCCGTGCAGAATCTGGAAGTTGTCAACGTTCCGCCGGTCATGAAGGTATACCAGATCCCCAACGGCGACTACCTGTACATTACCACCGCCCTGAAAGTCATCTCCGTTACCCCGGACGGCAAACTGAGCGGCCAGTTGCGCAAGGTGCGCGATGAATCCGATAAATCCATGACCATCTTTGATGCCGACGGCACCGAGGTTGCCCTGTATTACGGCGGCAGCCCCTATGTCATTGCCGATGAAGCCACCGGCAGTATCTACCCGTCCAAGACGATGTGGAACAAATCCTACATCCTTGGCACTGACGCCCTGGGCCGCGATGTACTGACCCGCCTGATGTACGGCACCCGCATTTCCATGCTGGTTGCCTTGATGGCTGCGTTCGTCAACCTCATCATCGGCATTCTGTACGGCGGTATTTCCGGTTACCTGGGCGGCACCGTGGATATGATCATGATGCGTATTGTGGATATTATCTCCACCATTCCCCTGACACTGTATGTTATCCTGATCATGCAGGTGCTGGGTGCCGGTATCCAGAGCATCATTGTTGCCTTGGGCAGCGTGTACTGGGTGGATATGGCCCGTGTTGTGCGCGGCCAGATCCTGAGCCTGAAGCAGCAGGAATTCGTTCTTGCCGCCAAGACCATTGGTTCCTCTGCCACAACGATTCTGTTTGACCACCTGATTCCCAACGCGCTCGGCTCCATCCTTGTTACCATTACCATGCTTATCCCCTCTGCCATCTTTATGGAGGCTTTCCTGGGGTATTTGGGCATCGGCCTGCAGCCCCCGCTGGCCAGCCTTGGCACCATGTGCAACGATGCATCTGCCAATCTGCGCACCAGCCCGCACGAGCTGTTGATCCCTGCTTTGATGATTTGTGTGATCATGTTTGCCTTTAACTTTGTCGGCGATGGTTTGCGTGATGCACTGGACCCGAAGCTGAAGAAGTAAGGAGAGCAAAATGAGCGAGACAATTTTGAAGGTAGAGGATCTGAAAACCTCCTTTATGACTTCCTCCGGCGAAGTGCAGGCTGTGCGCGGCGTCAGCTTTGAAGTGCATAAGGGCGAGATCCTTGGTATTGTCGGTGAGTCCGGCAGCGGCAAAAGCGTTACTTCCATGTCCATCCTGCGCCTGCTGGCCGATACTGCCCGCATTAAAAACGGCAAAATTGAATTTGAAGGCACCGACCTGACCAAAGTCAGCGATAAGCAGATGCGCGAAATCCGCGGCCAGAAGATCGCCATGGTGTTTCAGGACCCCATGTCCAGCCTGAATCCGCTGATTCCCGTTGGCAAACAGGTTGCCGAAATGATCCATGTACACCACCCGGAGATGAAGCGCGACGAGCTGCAGGCTGCCACGCTGGAGTTGTTCCGCGAAGTGCGTATTCCCGAAGCCGAAAAGCGGCTGAAATCCTACCCGCATGAATTTTCCGGCGGTATGCGCCAGCGCGTCATGATCGCCATGGCGCTGGCCAACCACCCCGACCTGCTGATTGCGGACGAGCCCACCACCGCCCTGGATGTGACCATCCAGCACCAGATTTTGAAACAGATGCGCTCCCTGCAGGAGGAATACGGCACCAGCATCATCTTTATCACCCATGACCTGGGCGTTGTGGCTGAGCTGTGCGACCGCGTTGTTGTTCTGTACGGCGGCCTTGTGATGGAGGAAGCGGAGATCAACGATCTGTTTGAAAACCCGCTGCACCCCTACACCATGGGCCTGCTGGCCTCCATCCCCGGCCTGACCAAGGATAAGAGCGAGCGCTTGCAGTCCATCCCCGGCAGCCCGCCGGATATGACCAAGCCCCCCAAGGGCTGCCCGTTTGCTTCCCGCTGCCAGTTTGCGCGCAACATCTGCGCAGCCGAGTGCCCGCCGTTTGTCCAGGTTGGCAGCCGTCAGGCACGCTGCTGGCTGCTGCAGCCGGACGCCCCGGCCGAGGGCAATCCTCTGCATGAAAAACTGGCAGAAGCCGAAAGGAAGGCGCACTAATGGAACAGCCCATTCTTCAGGTAGAGCACCTGACAAAATTCTTTTCTGTCGGCCCGCACGCGGAAGTTCATGCAGTAGATGACGTCAACTTTACGCTGCGCCGCGGCCGCACCTTTGGCCTGGTTGGCGAGTCTGGCTGCGGCAAAAGCAGCTGTGCACGCACCATCATCCGCATTTATGAGCCTTCGCAGGGCAAGATCATCTTCAACGGGCAGGATATCGCCCACCTCAAGCCCCGCCAGATGCAGCCGGTGCGCCGCAACATGCAGATGATCTTCCAGGATCCGTATGCTTCGCTGAACGCCCGCATGACGGTGCGCGATATCATTGCCGAGCCGCTGAAAGCCCACCATGTTTGCAAAAGCAAGCAGGAAGTTGACGAAAAAGTCTTTGCTATGCTGAACCGCGTTGGCCTGACGGCAGAACACGCCGGACGGTATGCCCACGAGTTTTCCGGCGGCCAGCGCCAGCGCGTCGGCATTGCCCGCGCCCTGGTGTTGAACCCCGCGCTGGTCATCTGTGATGAGCCCATCTCCGCACTGGACGTTTCCATTCAGGCACAGGTCGTCAACCTGCTGCGTGACTACCAGCAGGCCGAAGGTACCTCTTACCTGTTTATCGCCCACGACCTTTCGATGGTGCGTTACGTTTCGGATGATATCGGCGTGATGTACCTGGGCCAGCTGGTGGAAAGCAGCGATTCCGAAGAGATCTACAAAAACCCGCTGCACCCCTACACCAAGGGCTTGCTGAGCTGCATTCCCATCGCGGACCCCAAGCTGGCCCGCGCCCATGCGAGCGCCGGTGTGGAGGGCGATCTGCCCAGCCCGGTCAACCCGAAACCCGGCTGCCGGTTCTGTGGCCGCTGCCCCTATGCAAAGCCCATTTGCAGCGAGCAGACCCCGGCCATGAAGGAAGCCGCACCCGGCCATTTTGTGGCCTGCCACCTGTATTAAGCCTTTTTATTTTGGTTTCTCCGTTTCTTGTTCCGGCAGCCTGCCGCAAACGGGTACCGGTGGCCAAAGCGGGATATGCAACACGGTGCTGTTCCGTTTTGGCTCCCCTGCCCGGTTTGCTGCGCCCTGCCGGTGCAAAGGAACGGCAAACATACATTATTTTCTTTTCGAGGGGGATACACATGAAAAAGAAAGTCATCAGTGCCGCTCTTGCCGGCACGCTGGCGGTCTCCTTGCTCAGCGCCTGCGGCGCTTCCAATGAGCCCCAGAACATCTCCGATGTTTCTTCTGCTGCCAGCAGCGAAGCAACTTCCACCACCGCTTCCTCCGAGTCTACCGGTGATGCCGCCCAGGAACTGACCTTTGTTCTGAACAACATTCCCGACGGCCTGGATCCGAGCGTGACCAACAACTCCTTCGCACAGTATGTTCTGATCAACTGCTTCGAAGGCCTTGTTACCTATGACAGCACCGGCACCCTGGTTCCCGGCAACGCTGAAAGCTGGGATATCAGCGACGACGGCCTGACCTACACCTTCCACCTGCGCGACGGCCTGAAGTGGAGCGATGGCAGCGACCTGACCGCTGAAGATTACGTTTACACCATTCAGCGCGTTCTGACCCCGGCCACCGCCGCACAGTACGTCAGCATGGCTACCGATTACATCAAGAATGCTCAGGAGTATTACGACGGCACCGCCACCGCTGACGACCTGGGCGTGAAGGCTCTGGACGACAAGACCCTGGAGATCACCCTGATCCAGCCCACCTCCTATTTCATCGACATCCTGAGCATGTGGACCTTCTCCCCTGTTCAGAAAGCCACCGTTGAAGCCAACGGCGACAAGTGGTCCACCGAAGCAGATACCTATATCTGCAACGGCCCCTTCAAGATCGCCAGCATGAGCATGAACGAAAACGTCATTCTGGAAAAGAACGAGAACTACTGGGATGCTGAGAATGTCTCCCTGCAGAAGGTCACCTTCCGCTACGTTCTGGATCAGGCAACTGCTCTGACCGCTTACGAGTCCGGCGAGGTTGACGGCGTTGCCAGCATTCCTTCCTCTGACTTTGCCCGCCTGAAGGCCGAGAATGCCGGTGTGCAGACCAGCCCCAGCTACGGCACTGTTTACTATGACTTCAACTGCTCTGCCGAGCCTGTGAACAACGTTCTGGTCCGCAAGGCAATCTGCCTGGCCATCGACCGTCAGTCCATCATCGACAACGTTGTGCAGGTCGATGCACAGCCCGCTTACAGCTTCCTGGCCCCCGGCTACTCTGTTGATGGCAAGGATATCACCGAAGGCCGCGAAAGCTTTGGCCTGTCCGCTACCGCTGACGTTGAGGGCGCCCAGGCTGCCTTGGCAGAGGCTGGCTACCCCAACGGCGAAGGCTTCCCCACTCTGACCCTGAGCTACTACGACAACGACACCGTCAAGAAGGTCGTTGAAGCTATGGCTGAAATGCTGAAGAACAACCTGAACATCAATGTTGAAGTTTCCTCCAACGAGTGGAGCATCTTCTATGACGACGTTCAGAAAGGCAACTATCAGGTTGCTGCCATGGGCTGGAGCGCTGACTACGTGAACCCCATGAGCTTCCTGCCCCTGTGCAAGACCGGCGATTCTTCCAACAACCTGTTCTATTCCAACGCCGATTATGACGCTCTGGTTGAGCAGGTCAAGGCTGAGAACGATCCGGCCAAGGCTGCTGAGCTGACCCTGCAGGCTGACGCTATCGTTTCCAACGATTACGCTGTTCTGCCCCTGTACTACAAGTCCAACAACTACCTGATGCATGACAACATCAGCGGTTTCTACATGACTGCTTCCGGCAACCTGTTCTTCAAGGATGTGAAGGTCGGCTAATGCGCTGCACGATTGAAACCAGGGACTTTGGTACTATGGTTTTTACGCTGTACCCGGAATATGCCCCCCTCACCGTGGCAAACTTTGTGAAAACTGCACGCAGCGGTTTTTATGATGGTTTGTGTTGGTGCCGCATCGTTAAGGATTATGTCATTCAGGGCGGTTCGCCGGACAATGACATCATGACGGACAGTGATTGGCATATTAAGGGCGAGTTTACGGAAAATGGCGTCAACAACCCGCTCAAGCATATCCGCGGTGCCCTTTCTATGGCGCGCGATGATGACTTTGATACCGCCGGCACGCAGTTCTTTGTTGTTCACAAGGATGCTGCCAAGCTGGACGGCCGTTACGCCGCCTTTGGCGAAATGGAGAGCGGTTTTGATGTGCTGGACGCCATTGCCAACCAGCCCACTTACGGCCCTGAAACCTGGAACAAGCCCAAACAGATGCCTGTCATCACCAAAATCATGATCGAAGATTGATGGTTTTGGCTGACCGGCTGAACTGAACCACAACACCCCCTGCACCGGAAAGCATTGTGCTTTTGGTGCAGGGGGTGCTTTTGTGCTGTCTGTTGTTCGATTGCCGTTCGCCATCATTTGTACATGAATTTCCGGAATATTTTTCGTCCGTGCGTTCTTTATGGCAACACCGCACAATTCCCGCCTAGCGGCTTAAGCACCGCTTCGGCGGCTGCGG
>ERZ773104.4450-NODE-4450-length-11696-cov-4.782407_pt1 | contig 11696 bp, 10 predicted proteins | sample MGYA00511920_ERZ773104 | MGnify/ENA primary metagenome ERZ773104 (study PRJEB29015, sample SAMEA2737857) | human gut metagenome | biome: human gut; feature: human-associated habitat; material: faeces | place: China | collected 2012 ...
AAGGGCTGCTTCACCACATGCCGGGAGATACCATTCACCAGGTTTTCCAACTGCCCAATCGTTATTGCCGTATAGATGGCAGAAAGAAGCAGCCGGATAATCTGAAGGCTTATTTTCAATAGTTACCCTTTCTCCGCGGTATTTTAAAATCATTAGGGTATTTTCTGCTCCATTCCAGTCACTGATGGCTCCAGTTTGCCAATTTGAAGGATTATCAGTGTTAATGAAATAGTAGTAATTCGCACCATCCATTGTAGCGTGTTTAGTGAGTTTCGGAACTTCTTTATTACCTCCATATTCCCCCCAATACAACCATTCATTTCCGTCTACATTGATGTTTTTAAGTGCGACTACTCGCCCATGTTGTCCTTTGGTTAGTCCAGGCAAGACTTCTCCGCCTTTTTCTTTGGAAATGCCAAAAACAATACCTATAACTTCTTTATGTGAATTTAAATTGGATGACCATGTTCCATCGCTATAGTAGAAATCTCCTAAATTGGCAAGAGATGAGTTCATCGTACTGTTTTTATCATCATTATCACATCCGGCTATGACAGCGGACTGTAACAGGATTAAAATAAATCCGTATATTTTTAAAAGGTTCTTTTTCATAATGCATTTTATTTATAATATCTTACCCAATCTACGTAATATTTTACAGGGAAAATGGAATCGTCTATTCCTTGTTCTCCTCCCCATACACCGCCGATAGCTAAATTTAATATGAGAAATTGAGGATTATCGAAGTCAAATCTCCAGTGATCTGGTCTTTGAGGATCTTTGTGGTATACGTAAGTACATTTCTCGTCAACGAAAAATTTCAGGCAATCTTCGTACCATTCCAAGGCAAAAATATGGAAGTCTTCAGCTGCGTTTTCAACGTAACTGGCTGTACCATATACATTGACACTATGACGCTCTTTTTGACAATCGGCAGGAGTGTGGACATTGACAAAGAATTCTTTCGGCATATAACCTACGTACTCTAAAATGTCAATTTCCCCACATGCCGGATGTGGCTGGTCCGGCCATTTATGTCCCAATGTCCAGATTGCAGGCCATGTACCTCTTCCTGCAGGAACTTTTACTCTGGCTTCTATCCTTCCACCGGAAAATTCTAGTTTATCGTTAGTATGGATGCTTCCGGAGGTGTATTCCATATTACCGTATTTTTCTTTATGAGCTTCTATGACCAGACAACCATTCTCTACTCTGACGTTCTTTTCTCTTTCTTTGGTGTAATACTGTGCCTCTTCGTTTCTGACCAACCCTTCTTCATAAGACCATTTGGCAGGGTCGGGTACTCCTTCATAGTTAAACTCATCACTCCACTTTAATTCATTTATTTGTGGATTGTACTGCGCTCTGGATATTCCGGTGCAGCATACAATAGATATTAGAAAAATATACAGTCTCATTTGAATAATTTTTTTAATTGATACATCATTCTGTTCTTGTTGGTAATCTGATTTATGCTCCTGCGTAAATCAGACAATAGAGACCTATCAGAAATAGGATGAACATACACATGTTTAATATGCGACATATTGGCGTAGCACCTTTGAACTCTTTCCATATAAGTATTCCCCACAAGGCGGATACTAATGTCGCTCCTTGCCCCAAGCCATAAGAAATAGCTGCCCCTGCTTTCTCCGATGCAATCATGCTGAATGATTGACCTACACACCAGATGATTCCTCCTAGCAGACCTACTAAATGGGTAATTGCTCTGCCTTTGAAGTACCCGGATATAGGAATCGCTTTTCCTTCTACCGGATGCTTCATTGCGATAGTGTTGAAGAGGAAATTACTGGTAAGAATTCCTAATGAAAATATAAAGACAGCTGTGTAGGGTGTCATCTTTCCGGCTGCAGGATGCTCAAAACTTGTCAGGTCAATGGAAGCTGCAACGAACCGATAAAAGAATGCCATAATAAAACCTGCGGAGATAGCTAAAGTGAGTCCTTTGACTGATACTTTTTTATTGTCTACAGATGCCTTTTTATATGCTATTCCATTGAGTATAATGGCAATGGTTATGAGAAAGACACCTATAAAAATGAATATAGGGTTTCCTTTAGCTTCCCCGATATAATTTATAATGACTCCCAAAACTAAAGCAAGTCCAACACCTACGGGGAAAGCAACCGACATACCACATACGGCAATTGCAGCAGATAGCAGAATGTTGGATGCATTAAAAATAATCCCTCCGAGTAATGCGCTTCCTATACTTGAGAAATCTGCTTGTCTCAGATCTGTCAGGAAGCTACGTCCATTTTCGCCATGGCTTCCCAGGGTGAAAGCGAAAAATAATGCGCAAAGTACGATACCAAATACATAGTCCCAGTAAAAATATTCATATCTCCAGGTTTTTGATGCTAGTTTTTGGGTGTTTCCCCAAGACCCCCAGCAGAGCATAGTAATGAAGCAGAATATGATTGCTAATAGATAATTGTCTACTATATACATACTTTTATTTTTTTAGAGGTTGATGTTTCATATAATTCTCAATAATAGCGGCAATTTCAGGTTCCGGCATTTCTTTTATCAGATAGGCGTGTTTACCGGCTGTGTCATCAATCCATTGATTAGTTCCTGTTGTATCGTTAATCTGGATAGTCCCTAATTTAATTTTAAAGTATGGCTTATATCCTTTAATAGCAACTAATACAGCGGTTTGGTCCCAGCTATTACGTCCTTCTGGATTATCTTGGGATAGAGACATTTGATATGCGTCTTTTATCGGACTGTTTTTAACGCTCATTTGTGCTACTTCTTTTCCGGTGAGAATATCTTTCCCGATTTCAAAGCCACTGAAGATGATTCTGCCAGGCCATGTTTCTACTACTTTCTTAGCTGCGGGAGCGTCACATTTTATGTTAAATTCGCCTCCTCCTGTAGGAAATTCTCCTGCCATAGATACTAACAATTTTACTTTCTGTCTGACTAGTTCTGTTCCATTTAACGGACTGTATTGATCTGGCTGGGATTCTAGTAAATATTTCAGGTTACTGAAAAATCCGATGGTACAAATAGTAACGCTTGTGTCTTGTTGCTGGCTGAGTATTTGTCGGTAAACTTGGACTGCATCCGGCGCATCCGATGTTTTGTGAGTCTTATGTTTGAAATGACTGGGTAGATAATCTGTCCATTTGCTTTCTTTATGCCAGGTTGTGAGAGATGGAGCAATGTTCTTAGGTGCACCTACAGGTATATTCGAGCGCTTGAAATATTCATTGATTACTTCAATACATGGAATTGCCTGCTCATCTTTGTTGGAAGATAAGGTTGCCAGAATATTGACTTGTCCACTATCTGCGAGAGCGTACATCAGAGTCATTGCACCAACGTCATCGTAATCAGGTCCCATATCTGTATCCAGAATCAAGTTGACGATGGGAATGTCAGAATTCTTAGCCTTTCCACACGCTAGTAGTAGAAAAGAGAATAATAAAATGAGATACTTTTTCATAATTATTTAAATTTAGAAGTTAATTTGTGGATGAATAAAGGCATTAACCTCGGTCAATGTAGGAATAGACGGTTGGGCACCAGAACGTGTAACAGCGATAGCTGCCGCGGCATTCGCAAAACTCAATGCATCTCGGTCTATTTCCCTTTGGGCACAAATTACAGCCAATGCACCACAGAACGTGTCACCTGCTGCAATAGTATCAATCGCATTTACTTTGTATCCGGGAAGCTGAATGATTTCTTTGTCGTTTTTCATATATACACCTTGACTTCCTAATGTGATCACAGCATTGCGTGCACCTGCCTGTAATAAGCTTAGAGCGATTTCTTCAAGATTATTTCCTGTATATTCAATTCCTGAGATGAAGGCTGCTTCCAGTTCATTGACGACTAGTATATCAATGGCTTTCATCAGCTCCTCATCAATCAGGCAGGCGGGTGCGGGATTAAACAATACCTTTTTACCTTTTTGTTTAGCCAGAAGAGCTATTCTTTTAATCGTTTCGTAAGGAATCTCGGCTTGCATAACTATGATATCTGCTTCGTCAATTACCTTTGAAAAATGAATAATTGAACCGGGTAATAAAGAATAGTTAGCTCCGGGAGCTACTGCTATGCAGTTTTCACCACTGTCGACAACAAAAATGAGTGCAGTCCCTGTGGGCTGATTAACATCATCTATGATATAATCAGTAGTGATACCTTCTTTCTTAAAGTGTTTTTTTAGAATTTCTGCATACATATCATTTCCCAAAGAGGTAATGAACGTTACAGATCCCCCGAGTCTTGCTGCTGCTACAGCCTGATTGGCGCCTTTCCCCCCGAGGGATTGCATGAAACTGGCATCTCCGACTGTTTCGCCAGGCGCCGGGAGATGGTTGACTTGTGCAACCATATCGATGTTTGAACTTCCAATAACTACTACTTTCATTTGAATCAGATTTATGTGTTTAACCTAGGTCTTATCTCGTTTATAGCACAACTTCTCTCTTATAAGGAATCGCACTCTGTGCACCGATTCGCGTGACTGCTATAGCTGCCGCCGCATTGGCAAATTTCACAGATTTAGCGAGTGAATGCCCTTCAGACAGGCAGACGCTGAATGCTCCGCAAAATACATCTCCGGCACCTGTTGTGTCAATCGTCTCTACTTCCTTTGCGGGAATCATGGTATATTCATCTTTCTCTTTTACGTAAGCCCCGTCTTTACCTAAAGTAATGACAACATTCTCTATACCTTTCTCTCCGATAGCCTGAGCGGCACGATGAGCGCTTTCTATATTCATCACTTTGATTCCGGATAACATTTCCGCTTCAATGCGGTTGGGGAGTATGGTGTGCACGTTCATTAAGAATGAGTTGCTCAGGCTGGACGCGGGAGCCGGATTGAGGATTACCTTTTTCCCATATTTGCAAGCAATAGTAGCTGCATATTCCACTGTATCTATAGGAATCTCAAGTTGCATGAGAATAATATCAGCTTCCTTGATTTTTTCTTCGGCTTTATTGATATCCTCAATAGAAAGCGAACGGCTTGCTCCCGGTGCTACGATAATACTATTTTCACCAAAAGAATCTACGGAGATAAGTGCAACTCCGGACGGACTTTTCTGGTCGGTAAATATATATTCCGTATTAATTTTCTCTGATCTGTATATTTCCAATGCTTGCAGGCCGAACAAATCATATCCGATTTTGGATATGAAGGTGACTTCAGCTCCCAGTCGGGCGGCTGCAATCGCCTGATTAGCTCCTTTGCCACCGGGATTCATGTAGAAGGTTCCGCCTAGTATGGTTTCTCCGGGAACAGGTAGTCTGTTGGCTTTCACGACCATATCGGTATTGCAACTACCGATGACTACAATTTTGGGTCTATGAATTGATATAGTTTCCATAGTATTAAAAATTAAGACTATGCAAATGAAAGCAATAATCATGCATAGTTTTCTACATTAATAATTGGTTTATATAATCTCAAAAATGATATCATATATTGAATTCTCCTTGTATAGAAGAGAGAATATAGGGGTAATGTGAAATGAATTTATATAATTACAAAGGGAAAATGGGGATTTGAAAAGAGTGTTTTTATCGTCTGAAATACGAATCAGACACCTTAGTTTTTAACATTCCTTTGCACTACTACGTGCTCTGAGGACTTCAGACAGTTTCTCTTTCCGAATTTTGGATTCCATCCACGCCGTAAAGTCAAAGAGGCGTAAAAGCTGACTTTCATATTTATTATTATATAATTCATGAATCTCAGGAGACAACTTTTCCCAAAATGCTTCTCTGTCTTTTCTCAGGATGGGAATATTTCTTTTATTCAGAAACCATAAAATGATACGTTCTGTTTTAAAAGTCTGCTCTTTGGGGGAAGATAGACTTCGGGTGATGGAGCGGGATTCATACTGGATCAGCTCATGCTCCTGCACTTCATAAAAGACGATGAGGCGGACCAGACGAATAGTTCTCATTAAAGGCAGATACTTTATGTTATGGTCTATGATAGCGTTGCTGATATACTTTTTAGCAGTTTTATATTCCTGGTTACCAATGTGTACGAGTGTGGTGTAAAGCAATAATTCACTTTTTCGAATAGGGCCTAACCAGGCTTCTTTATCATAAAGTATTTCCTGGTAGTCTGCCATAAGTTGGGTACATTTCGAAAAATCTCCTTTATCCAGATAGGGAAATAGTTCGTATTGGAAGAGAAGGCAAGTTGCATTTACTTTAAATTCGAGCGAAGTGCTGTCTGATATAAGTTTTCTTAATTTATCGAGGAAGTAGGGGATTTCGTTATAGTTGCTCACAGACCGCAGGCTGCCGAGTACTCCTTCGAGTACAGATAAATAGTATATAGGAGGATTTGACCAGAATTGTTGATTCTGCTCAAATAATGAGTCCAGTTCTTTGTATGAATTTAGGGCAGCTCTGTAATCACCTGCTCCCATCAGGTAATTAGCCTGAAAAAGTTTATGGTTTCGTGTTAATTCAAAATTACCTTCGGAGTCTGAAGAAGCGGCTATATAAAGTTCGTTGACCATAAGGTCATTCATATCCTGTTTTTGCTTTACTGTCCTGATGGAGCCAATATGAGATAAACGATATTTCAATAAGTTGTGTAATGAAGATTGCTCTGTGATTTTCCGAATCTTTTTCAAAGCTTCATATTGGATGAAGTGTTTGTGAAAAAGCTCCTGTTCTGTCATGTTGGGAAAGTTCAGACGGAGCAGATATTCCAGTTCCAGCTTCAAAGCTATCGTCAGAATTTCGTTGTTCTCATAGAATTGTGCTTGTTCTATTGTATTGGATAGTATTTCGAAACACTCTTCAAACAGAGAACGTTCATAAAGCATTCGGGCTTTGCACAAATTATTCAGCAGATCGTAATAGATATCTTTCTTTTTACGCAGGGTGAGTAACGTATCCGTCAGCTTTTCATATAAGTATTGAATGGATACTTCAAATGAGCCATTGGGCTTGCGTCTGTAAAATTCCTCTTTTACAGTATTTCCATTCGGTTGTTTACTCTTTATGATAATATCATAAATCACCAGATAGTCTTTTTCCTCCTTGTCCTTGATAACCTGTAGGGAGAAGTGCTTCTTTTCTGATTTAGATAACGAGTATATCAGGGATATAACGGAATCTACTCTTTTCATAGGGAACTCTTTGCATTAGTATTAGGCTGCAATATTCGGGAATTTTTCTTTAAAAAGCAAATTTAGCATTCTGACACTTTGTATTTTCTGTGGCTCTTTGCTGCTTGTATTTGTGGGAAGAAGCCGGACTTGTTCTGAAAATTACAGGGAATTCTCATTTTCATAAATCAGAAAGATGTGTTATGGTGTGATTGGGCGTTTTTTTTGATGAGTGAAAATGTGGATTATGGTTGTTTATGTTGTGATATATGAAATATACTATACGTTTTGTTCTTTTTGAAATGTCGAACATTGAACTCCATTTAGCTAATTATTTCTGTTTTCTTGATGTTTTTAGCAAGTGTTTTGGCTTGTTGGATTGTTCCTTTTAAAGGAACGGTCTGTTGGTTTAAAAGGAACGTATGATTTAGTGTAAACATCCGGTTGTTTATTTCTAAATATGAGGTTGTTTTTCTCAGATTATACGATCTTTTTTGTATAAGTATTCGTTGATGTGAATAAATACTTGCTTGTTTTGTATAATATTACAGTGTATTCTGAATATGTTTCCTATTTATACCTTTATTAAAAGATTATCTGTTATCGAATTGGATAATAAATTGTCTTTTTGTTATTCAATATATGAAATTGTGTGCATACCGTTAATTCTAGTGGTGTGAAAAATCACCAAAATTGTATTTGAGAGAATAATATTAAGAATATGTTGATAGTTTATTTGAAAATAATATTCATTTTAGATGGTTTTTTATAAGAAAAGCTATACCTTCGATGTACTTTTTAATATTAAAGATGAAATGTTGGATTTAAAGCAACTTACAGTTGAAGTATGCCGCATAGCTACCGAGGCCGGGCATTTTCTGAAAGAAGAGCGTAAAAAATTCCATCGTGAACGTGTGATAGAGAAGCACGCGCACGATTATGTATCTTATGTTGATAAGGAATCTGAGGTACGACTGGTCAAAGCTCTCTCTGCCTTGTTGCCCGAGGCTGGGTTTATTACGGAAGAAGGTTCTGCCACCTATCAGAACGAATCCTATTGTTGGGTAATTGATCCATTGGATGGGACGACGAATTATATTCACGATGAGGCTCCTTATTGTGTATGTATTGCTTTGCGCAGTCAGACAGAATTGTTAATAGGAGTCGTTTATGAAGTTTGCCGGGATGAATGTTTCTATGCATGGAAAGGCGGAAAGGCCTTTATGAATGGCGAGGAAATTCATGTTTCGGATGTAAGTCAGGCGCAAGATGCTTTTGTTATAACTGAGCTTCCTTACAACTATCAGCAATATAAACAAACTGCTCTCCATTTGATCGACCGATTGTATGGAGTCGTTGGAGGAATCCGTATGGATGGTTCGGCTGCGGCTGCTATCTGCTATGTAGCTGCCGGACGTTTTGATGCCTGGGCAGAAGCTTTTCTCGGGAAATGGGATTATTCGGCAGCTGCGTTGATTGTGCTGGAAGCCGGTGGGCGGGTAACCGATTTCTATGGTGACGATCATTTTATAGAAGGACACCATATCATAGCGACCAACGGACATTTACATCCTTTGTTCGAGAAACTCTTGTCAGAAGTTCCTCCATTGAATATGTAGGACTTCTTTGTTCTCTTATAAATAACTGATATTATGAAACACACATTACTCATTAAAGATTGGCTTTATTCTTTCTTGTTTCTTCTATTCCCACGTTGTTGCGTCGTTTGCGGCAGATCGTTGGTGAAAGGGGAGGAGTGTATTTGTACCCTGTGCAATTTGAATTTACCACGTACAAATTACCATCTTCGAGAAGATAATCCGGTAGAACGGCTTTTTTGGGGAAGAATTCCTTTAGGGCATGCTACTTCTTTTTTCTTTTATCGTAAAGGGAGTGACTTTCGCCAGATTCTCCATCAGCTTAAATACGGAGGACGAAAAGAAATCGGTGCCATTATGGGACGATACATGGCGTCCGAACTGCTTGTATCCGGGTTCTTTCAGGGAATTGATGTGATTATTCCTGTCCCCCTGCATAAGAAAAAGCAGCAGATTCGTGGCTACAACCAAAGTGAATGGATTGCACGGGGAATTACCGCTGTAACGGGAATCCCTGTAGACACAGAAATGATCGTACGCAGAAAAAACACGGAAACACAGACTCACAAGTCAGTCTTTGAACGCTGGGAAAACGTGGATGGTATTTTTGAATTGCACCATGTTGGTGCATTAGCCGGAAAACATATTCTGCTTGTGGACGATGTGTTGACTACAGGAGCCACCACTGCAGCTTGTGCTGCCTGTCTGGCAGAGATTGAGGGAATACATATTAGCATATTAACTTTGGCAATTGCCGAATAAACTAATATTATAGTCAGTCAAAATTTGAAGAAAGTATTATTAACGACATAAAACAAAATTGAGACCATGAAAAGACATCTATCATTATTAATGATCTTGTGCTGGGGGATATTGTTACATGCCCAGACGGAATCAGAATTATCCTCTCCTAATGGAGAAATTAAAGTGACACTGAATATTACAGATAAAATCTATTATAGCATTGCCTATGATGGGGATGTATTATTGAAAGATAATTCTCTTCAATTGACATTGAAGGACGAAGTGCTGGGACAGAATCCTAGATTACGTCGTCGGAAATATGTAAGTGTGGATGAGCAGCTGACTCCCGTTATGCCTCTTAAATTTTCGACGGTTACTAATCAGTATAATCAACTGACATTGACATTTAAAAATTATTCGGTTGAGTTTCGTGCGTATGATGATGGGGTTGCTTATCGGTTTGTGACTTCTCGGAAAGGTGAAGTGGAAGTTTTGGGTGAAGAGTTTGCAGTTAACTTCCCGGATGACTATCTACTCCATTTGCAGCAACCGGGTGGTTTTAAGACCTCATACGAAGAACCTTATACACATGTCTCCAGCAATGAATGGAAACCTTCGGATAAAATGTCTGTTTTACCGGTTTTAATAGATACACGTAAGCAATATAAAATATTAATCAGCGAATCTGACTTGACTGACTATCCTTGTATGTTCTTGAAAGGAACCGGTGATAATGGAATAGTCTCTGCTTTTCCTAAAGCTCCACTTGCTTTTGGTGAAGACGGTGACCGTAGCCTGAAGATAACTCAAGAGGCGGATTATATCGCTAAAACATCAGGGGCAAGAAATTATCCTTGGCGTTATTTCGTGTTGACAAAAGATGATCGCCAACTTTTGGAGAACACGATGACTTATAAACTGGCCGGTAAGAATCAACTTCAGGATGTATCATGGATCAAACCGGGACAAGTAAGCTGGGAATGGTGGAATGATGCTTCTCCTTACGGGCCGGATGTGAATTTTGTATCCGGATATAATCTGGAAACCTACAAATACTATATTGACTTTGCCTCTAAATTTGGTATACCTTATATTATAATGGACGAGGGCTGGGCTAAAAGTACACGTGATCCTTATACTCCAAATCCGAAAGTGGACCTGCATGAACTGATCCGTTATGGTAAAGAAAAGAATGTCGGTATTGTTCTTTGGCTGACATGGCTGACGGTTGAAAATAACTTCGATTTATTCAAAACGTTCAATGAGTGGGGAATAAAAGGAGTTAAGATTGATTTTATGGACAGAAGTGACCAATGGATGGTCAATTACTACGAACGTGTAGCGAAAGAAGCTGCCAAACATCATTTGTTTGTCGATTTTCATGGTTCTTTCAAACCGGCAGGTTTGGAATATAAGTATCCGAACATACTTTCTTATGAAGGTGTCAGAGGTATGGAGCAGATGGGCGGATGTTATCCGGATAATAGCATTTATTTGCCATTTATGCGCAATGCTGTCGGACCGATGGATTATACTCCCGGGGCGATGATAAGCATGCAGCCTAATGTATATAGGGCTGAACGCCCCAATTCTGCAAGTATCGGAACCCGTGCTTACCAGTTGGCACTTTTTGTAATTTTTGAAAGTGGCTTGCAGATGTTGGCAGATAATCCGACTCTTTATTATCGGAACGAAGATTGTACTCGTTTCATTACGAGTGTTCCTGTCACTTGGGATGAAACGGTGGCTTTGGAAGCGAAGGCCGGTGAATATGCCATTATTGCTAAACGGAAAGGAGATAAATGGTTTATCGGTGGTATGACCAACAACGGGCAAACAGAGAGGGAATTCGCCGTAAAATTGGACTTTCTGAAGAAGGACCGTACTTACCAAATGACGTCTTTTGAAGATGGTATCAATGCAGGGCGTCAGGCAATGGACTACCGCTGTAAGTCTTCACAAGTGAAAAATGGAGATGTGCTGACTGTTAAAATGGTGAGAAATGGGGGCTTTGCTGCCGTGATTGAATAAGATAGGTGGATATTGTATTTGAAATAAAAAGGATGTTCTTGCAACTAAGAGCATCCTTTTTAAATATCACATTATGAGTTTTTCTTCTATTTGCTTCTTTTAAAACAGTGAATAGAGCAAAAAAAGAGGCATATCTTTCGATACACCTCTTTTTTGCTCTTCCTCTTGGACTTGAACCAAGGACCCTCTGATTAACAGTCAG
>ERZ773104.4451-NODE-4451-length-11695-cov-5.363402_pt1 | contig 11695 bp, 8 predicted proteins | sample MGYA00511920_ERZ773104 | MGnify/ENA primary metagenome ERZ773104 (study PRJEB29015, sample SAMEA2737857) | human gut metagenome | biome: human gut; feature: human-associated habitat; material: faeces | place: China | collected 2012 ...
AAAACAGGGCCTGAATTGGACATAAAGGAGTGAGAGAAGCAGAAAAAGTCCAAAAAGGGAAGATACTAATCAGGAAAGTCTGGAATCTACAGAAATTACAGAAATTACAGGTATAATCCGGGAATGAATGGGAATGATACAGAGTAAATGAATCTGCATAGGCAGAATTTGTTTACTCTGTTTCTTTGTTGTCATGCATATGTGAAAATGGTCTGGTGGATCATTTTTGAGTTACTATGTATTGAAACCATGGGCATGTGCATGAAATTATTACTATGCATATGAAACCATGGGCATGTACATGAAATTATTACTATGCATATGAAATCATGGGCATGCATACTTTACTGTGTATATAAGAAGCACATAAAAGCTGTATTGGTGAATTGTTTTACGGAAAAGGTCTAAACAGTCTGGTAGTTTATGAATGGCAGTGTTGGATGCACTAATCCAACATATTTAGACAGGAAAGGGGTTTTAAGAAAATGAAAAGTGATGACAATAACATATTACGTGAGGTTCAGAAAAATACCCAGATGGCAATGCAGGCCATTGATTCCATCAGCAGTAAAATTTATGATGACACATTAGCGGCACAGGTGACGAAGGACAGCATGAGATATGGGGAGATCTACAATCGGGCAACGAATGAGCTGTTACAGGGAAAAGCTGAGTGCTACAAGGAAACCGGATATCAGGAAATGATTCTGCGTGGGGCAATTAAAGCGAATACCATGCTCAATTCCAGCACCAGTCATGTAGCAGAGCTTCTGATCCAGGGAACGAACCGTGGATTGACGGATATGTGGAAGATAATGAATCATTGTGAGAATGCAGGTGACCGTTCCGTGGAGATTGCTAAAGAACTGATGGATTTTGAAGAAAAAAGCATTGAAAAGCTGAAAGAGTATTTATAAATTTATTACAACTGACCAGAGATATTTTTTGAATATTTTTCACAAAATTTTACCACGATTTTTTACCACTTTAGTGTAAGAAAATGCTTGAAAGGAAAAAAAATCTGATATATAATAGCAACAGATTGAGAAAGCGGTGTACTATAGCATAGATTGTATACAAGGATACCGTGCCACAACAAACATTTAAAGGAGGACATGACAATGTCATACGTTGATGAAGTTTATCAGATGGTCGTAGAGAAAAATCCTGCACAGCCGGAATTCCATCAGGCAGTAAAAGAGGTACTGGAATCTCTGAGAGTTGTTATTGAAGCAAACGAGGAGAAGTACAAGAAGGATGCTTTATTAGAGAGAATCGTTACTCCTGAAAGACAGTTGTTATTCCGCGTTCCCTGGGTAGATGATAAGGGACAGGTTCAGGTTAATAATGCATATCGTGTACAGTTTAACAGTGCAATCGGACCTTACAAGGGTGGTTTAAGATTACATCCTTCTGTAAACCTTGGTATTATCAAATTCTTAGGTTTTGAACAGATCTTCAAGAACTCATTAACCGGACTTCCTATTGGTGGTGGTAAAGGTGGTTCTGATTTCGATCCTAAGGGCAAGTCAGACAGAGAAGTAATGGCATTCTGCCAGAGCTTTATGACTGAACTTCACAAATATATCGGAGCTGACACTGACGTTCCTGCAGGTGATATCGGTACGGGAGCAAGAGAGATTGGTTTTATGTATGGTCAGTACAAGAGACTGACAGGTCTTTATGAAGGCGTACTTACCGGTAAGGGCTTAAGCTACGGTGGATCTTTAGCAAGAACAGAAGCTACCGGATATGGTTTATTATACTTCGTAGAAGAAATGTTAAAGTGTAATGGCAAGGACATTGCAGGAAAGACTGTTGCTGTTTCCGGAGCAGGTAATGTTGCGATCTACGCAATTCAGAAGGCACAGCAGCTTGGTGCTAAGCCTGTTACCTGTTCGGATTCCACCGGATGGATTTATGATCCGGAAGGAATTGATGTAGAATTACTGAGAGAAGTTAAGGAAGTAAAACGTGCACGTCTTACCGAGTATGCAGCAGCAAGACCGTCCGCACAGTATCATGATAAGAAGGCAGAAGGAACCAACCAGTGGTCTGTTAAGGTTGACATCGCTCTTCCTTGTGCAACACAGAACGAACTGAACCTTGAAGATGCAAAGACACTTGTTGCAAACGGCGTATTTGCTGTAGCAGAAGGTGCGAACATGCCTACTACGATGGAAGCTACTGAATATCTTCAGGAGAATGGTGTTTTGTTTGCGCCTGGTAAGGCCTCCAATGCAGGTGGTGTTGCTACTTCCGCATTAGAGATGAGCCAGAACTCAGAAAGATTGAGCTGGACCTTTGAAGAAGTAGACAGTAAGCTTAAGGGAATCATGGTTAATATCTTCCATAACCTCGATGATGCAGCTAAGAAGTATGGCATGGAAGGCAACTATGTTGCCGGTGCTAATATTGCCGGATTCTTAAAGGTTGCAGATGCTATGACAGCACAAGGTATTGTATAAATTTAATAAAGAGTGCCCGGAAACGTTATGTTTCCGGGCTTTTTTGATATTCTTATATAATAAGAACAGGGAATATGGTTGAAGAAGAATATGATTCATACTATGGATTCTGAATATCCTCTTTCAATCGGGCCGAAAAGCTCCGAAGACATGAAATAGTCTCATAAACACACAAATGACAACAGAAGGCGTCCGGTATTTAACAGATAGAGATAGAATAAAACAGAAGAACTGGAAATCTGATTCAGTTATAATGTGGGAAATTTGATTTGGTTCATAAATAAATATAGAAAGATTGATGTCTGTATATGCACATTTTGTATTTCTGCAAGGATGCAGAGGGGAATATACATGAAAATTCTGTGTGCAAGACACTATATTTAGTATAGTGCATAGATAAATAAAAAGCAAGATAAAATACATATTTATGCAAAAAATGTAAAAATTGAGAAAATAGATTTTTTATAAAGACTATGCTATACTATACTACATTAATAGAAAGATGTGAGGTACATAATGAGAAAACAATCAAGAGGAATTAAAAAACTTGTATTATCAGCAATGTTTATGGCAATCGGTCTGGTCCTTCCATTTATAACAGGTCAGATTCAGCAGATAGGAAATATGCTGCTACCCATGCATATTCCGGTTTTGTTTTGTGGGCTGATCTGTGGATGGCAGTATGGGGCAGTTGTGGGATTCGTGCTTCCGTTGCTGCGCTATGCACTGTTTGGCATGCCGCCGATTTTCCCGACCGGTGTTTCCATGTCCTTTGAGCTTGCTGTATATGGAGCCGTTATTGGTCTGATCATGCAGCAGTTAAGTAAGAGAAATACAACCGATAGCGGTAAGAATTATGTACGCAATCTCTATCTTGCACTCATTGGTGCAATGCTGGCAGGACGGATAGTATGGGGACTTGTCCGGTTTATTCTTGCACGTGCAACCATGCAGCCATTTACCATGGAGATGTTTATGGCAGGAGCATTCCTGACTGCAATACCGGGAATTATTGTACAATTGATTCTGATACCGGGAATCATGGCCGCACTGAAGCGTGCCGGAGTACTGAATGCAGATGTTACTTGTCAGTAACACTAAAGAAGCAGAGAATGGGATTGAAGTATGGAGAAAACAGGAATTATAATTGAGGGTGGTGCCATGCGTAGCATTTATGCAGCAGGCATTCTGGATTATTTTCTGGAACAAAAGATTGAAATACCGAATGTGCTGGCCGTATCGGCAGGAGCCTATGCCGGGATGAATTATGTATCCGGTCAGAAAGGAAGAGTACTGGAAGCTGTAATTAAGCCGTTAAAGGAGTATAAATATCTTGGAATTGGTACCTTTTTAAAAAAGGGTACCTTCTTTGATATGGAATATTTATTCAATGAGATTCCGAAGAAAAAGGTTCCGTTTGATTTCGAAGCGTTTCTGAATTCTGCCAAACATTTTTTGATCAGCACGACGGATTGCATTACCGGAAAGTGCATTTACCATGATCAGTTTCAGGATCAGGATGAATTCTGGAGGATTTGTAAAACGGCGAATTCCCTTCCCTTTATTGCAAGGATCACCCCCATTAATGGAGTGCCGATGCTGGATGGTGGAGTTGCAGATGCCATACCGGTGAAGAAAGCTTTGGAAGAGGGATGGGACAGGCTAATAGTGATTCTGACCAGAAAGGAAGACTATCGTAAAAAATATCGCCCGTTATATCAGTTCTTTGTCCGGCGGGTTTATCGAAAATATCCGGAGTTGGTACGCGTTTTGGAAGAACGTGCAGATACTTATAATCAGAGTCTTGAATTAGTGAAAAGGTTAGAGGAGGAAGGAAAAGCGCTTGTTTTCCGTCCAACCGGAATTGCAGTCAAAAATCAGGAAACTAACGTAGAAATATTACTTTGTTCCTATGGGCAGGGATATACGGATGCGGAGCAGAGGTGTGAGGAGATAGAGAGTTTCCTTACTACATAATAAGGAGGTAACCATATGAATGTAGAGAAAACCTTGGAACAGCTGGATAATTTGCTTGTACAGCACAGAACGAATGAAATTGAAGGGTTTTTGCTTGGAAAGATTGAAGAATCGGCAAGCCAGGGAGATATAGGCTCCCTGATTACTTTAATGAATGAACTTATTGGATACTATCGTGAAAACGGAGAATATGAGAAATCTCTGGCTTATTGTAAAAAGGTGCTTCAGGTGGCAGTTGAGGCTGGTCTGTCCGGAACAATTCCGTATGCAACCACACTGCTTAATGCGGCCAATACCTGCAAAGCAGCCGGCCTGTTACGCGATGCGATGATGTATGATGAGAAGGTACGTGAGATTTATATCCATAATATAGAAGATAGTGATTTCCGTTATGTTAATTTGTATCATAATATGGGATTGCTTTTCCAGGAGATGGGAGACTATGAGAGTGCCTGTGACTGTATGGAGCGGGCCTTATCCATTGCAATGCTGTATCAGGAAGCGAGAGTGGAAATTGCGATTGTTTATACGAGCCTGGCAACCTGCCAGTTAAAGCTGATGCGTTATCAGGAGGCAATCGGGAATTTACGTCATGCGTTTGCACTTTTTGAGAAGGATGAGGAAAGGGACTATCATTACAGCGGAGCACTTTCTGCAATGGGAGAAGCACAGTATCTGGCTGGAAATATGGAAGAATCAGCCTATTATTATGAACGGGCTCTTAGGGAGATTGAAAGAACGGCAGGACGAAATAAGGCGTATGAAATCACCCTGCGGAATCTGAATGTTGTTCAGAAGCAGTTGCAGGATCTGCCGCAGGAAAGTATTCATTTTCAGAATGGATTGGAGCTTTGCGAGAGCTTTTATAAGGAGTATGGAATTCCAATGATCCGCACGAAATTTCCTGCCTATGAAGGAATGATTGCAGCCGGACTTGTGGGAGAAGGATCAGAATGCTTTGGATTTGATGACGAGGTATCGAGAGATCATGACTTTGGACCTGGTTTTTGCTTATGGCTTACGGATCAGGTATATGATGAGATCGGAGAGGCACTACAGGAAGAATATGATAAGCTGCCGGGTACCTATATGGGGGTAACCAGAATCGAGACACATAAGGCACGCAGGAGTGTCGGAGTGTTCCGTATTGGTGAATTTTATGAACAGCTAATTGGACTTACGGATGTGCCAACTACACAAAACCAGTGGTTATTTTTAGAGGATTATCAGCTGGCATCAGCGACGAACGGAAAGGTTTTCCGGGATGATTTAGGCGAATTTACCAGAATCCGGAATGGAATTCTGAAGTATTATCCGGAGGAGGTCCGAATTAAGAAAATTGCAAGGGAAGCAGCACTGATGGCGCAATCCGGACAGTATAATTATAACCGGATGTTTGGACGTGGTGAAAAGGTAACAGCTGATATTGCTTTGGCAGAGTTTCTGAAGCATACCATGTCGATGATCTATCTGCTGAATCGGAGGTTTGCTCCTTTCTATAAGTGGATGCATCGTGGTTTACGGGAGATGAAGGTGCTTACGGAGATCCGGGATATTCTGACGGCTCTTGTTGAACTGCCCAATGGAGATGAACGGATTCCGGATATGATTGAGCTGATTGTGGCAATGATCATTAAGGAGATGAAGAAACAGGGACTGACGAGTGGCGAAGATAATTATCTGGAGCATCATACCGATAACATTCTTCACAGCATTCCGCAGAAGGATCGAAAGGAACAGAAGGAAGGTTCTTTTCAAATGGCACTGATTAATGAAGTGATCGGACTGGAATGGGAGACAGCAGGGAATCCGGTTGAAGGACGCTGCTTCCGGAAAATGGAGAGCTTTGAGGTGTTTGCCATGTCAAGGCAGAGTATCTATGGAAGCTGGACAACAGAAATGTTGAAAAGCCGGATTCATGATCTTCGGATGATGAAGGATAAGGGGTGGAATCCAGAGATTACTCCAGTGAAACAGGAGATTGCAGAAGAAATCATGAAGGTCTGGATGGACTGGTTGGAGGAACTGGCTGTCAGATATCCAAAGTCAGCTGATTTTTTGCGAGGAGCGTTCCTTTCTGCTGAAATTCCTGTTTCTCCGGAAGAATGCCTGCAGGCAGAACTTCTTTCTTATTCTGATGAAACGCTGGATCTGTATGGAAAATTTATTGCACAGCTTTGTGAGGAAGGAAGAAATCTGGCAGAAGTGACGATACATAAGCTGGCCTTGTACTGTGGTTCCGGTTCTTTGGACAAATTTGAGGAAAGTCTATAGAGACGAAAGTTACGTAACTGTTCAGTACCTTCACAGTTACGATGCAAAATCCATTCCAAATCGGCTTCGCCGATGGGATTTTGCATTACTGAATCATTTTCTTACGGTCTCAGCAGTAAATGCTTCGATCTGTACTGAATAGTTACAAATTTACAATAATGATTTGAGGGTAAGGATAAAATGGAAAAAACAAAATCCTATGAAATCGATATGTGCCATGGGCCTTTGTTTCGAAAAATACTGTTATTTACGCTGCCATTGATGCTTTCAGGTATATTACAACTGTTATTTAATGCGGCGGATGTTATTGTGGTTGGACAGTTTGCCGGTAATGAGGCATTAGCGGCAGTGGGTTCTACGAGTGCATTGACCAATCTTCTGGTGAATCTGTTTATTGGATTATCGGTTGGTGTCAATGTGTTGGTAGCACGGTTTTATGGTGCACAACAGGAGCAGGAAGCGCAGGAAGCGGTTCATACTGCAGTTATAGTAAGTGGTCTTGGCGGTATTTTGCTTGCTTTTATAGGAATTGTACTTGCAGAACCACTGCTTCAATGGATGGATACACCGGACGATGTCATTAATCATTCCGTGCTTTATATGCGGATCTACTTTGTGGGAATGCCGGTGATGCTGCTATATAACTTCGGAAGTGCAATTTTAAGAGCAATTGGGGATACCAGACGACCATTGTATTTCCTGGCAGCCGCAGGCGTGATTAATGTTATTCTGAATCTGATTTTTGTGATCAATTTTCATATGGGGGTTGCGGGCGTAGCGCTTGCAACAATTATATCTCAGTGTGTTTCAGCAGCATTGATCATGCGTTGCCTGATGAAGAGTGAGGGCTGTATCAGGGTAGAATGGACGAAGCTTCGTATTCATTGGAAAATGCTTGGAAAGATTGCACAGATCGGACTTCCGGCGGGAGTCCAGGGTGTGCTGTTTTCCATATCCAATGTGCTGATTCAGTCATCGGTAAATTCCTTTGGATCAGTAGCTATGGCCGGGAATACTGCTGCACAGAATATAGAAGGGTTTGTGTATACTTCAATGAATTCGGTGCATCAGACAGCCGTGAGCTTTACAAGTCAAAACCTTGGCGGCAGACAGTATGGAAGAATCAATAAAATTTTGGCAGAGTGTATTTTATTTGTAACGGCGGTTGGACTGATTCTTGGCAATGGTGCTTATCTGTTAGGAAATCAGATCCTTGGGATCTATTCTTCTGATCCTGAGGTCATTGCTTATGGACTGGAACGGTTATCGATTATTTGTACCATGTATTGCCTGTGTGGAATTATGGATGTACTGGTGGGATCCATTCGGGGACTTGGATATGCAGTGATGCCGATGATTGTTTCCTTAATGGGAGTATGTGTTTTTCGTGTGGTTTATATTTATACGATATTTCAGTGGAGCAGAACCTTACAGACGCTGTATATTTCCTATCCCATTACCTGGACGTTGACGGCAGCCGTTCATGTAATCTGTTTCGTGATTGTGCGAAGAAAGTATGATATAGTATAGATTATAGTTAACAGGATAGCCAAGAAAGGGAACACTTATGGAAAAAGCAGATAGTTATCAGGTAAGAAAACTGAATCCGAGGAAAGAGTATCTTATTCAGGTGCCAGGGTCGAAAAGTATTACCAACCGGGCGTTTTTGTTAGCTGCGCTATCCGGTAAGAAGTGTGTATTGTCGGGAGTCCTGTTTAGTGATGATACAAGAGGCTTCTTAGACTGTCTGATTCAGCTTGGATTCCGGATAGAAATCAAGGAAGAAAAGCAGAAGGTGACCATTCAGGGTACGGATGGCAGGATTCCAAACCCGGAGGCATCCATCAATGTAAGAAGTGCAGGAACAGCGGCACGGTTTCTTACGGTTGCACTGGCTTTTGCAGGTGGTAATTATTATCTGGATGCATCCGAACAGATGCGTAAGCGTCCGATGGAGCCGATCCTGAAAATATTAGAGAAATTAAATATTAAATTTAGATATAATAATGAAAGATATCATTTCCCATTTGAACTGGCTTCGCAATTTACAGAAGATGAAGAACAGAAAGATAAAATACAGAAAGACAAAATACAGAAGATGGAAGCGGAAGAAGATAGATGCCGGAATGATGTAGCACAGGAAGAGCATGGGATGAGTGAAATCACTATTGATACGAATCTCAGCAGTCAGTTCGCAAGTGCCTTACTGATGGCAGCATGCCTCCTTCCAACGGGATTAAAGATACATCTGACCGGAAGCAGAACCGCTGGATCCTATATTAAAATGACACTTGCTATGATGAAGCAGTTTGGCATTCGGGTGGAACAGACGGAGAATTGTTATGAGATTGCTCATCAGGAAGGATGGGGGCTTACGGAATATGAAGTTGAGCCGGATGTATCGGCAGCCTGCTACTTTTATGCCATGGTTCCTTTACTGAAAACAAGTGTTATTGTTAAGGGGGTTCAGGAGAAATCCTTACAGGGAGACATTCAATTCCTGAACGTATTGGAACAGATGGGATGTCAGAAAGAGAAGATGCCCGAAGGAATACGGCTGACTATGAAGGAGCCGGAAATGCATGGCGTGGATATTTCGATGAAAGACTTTTCGGATCAGACGATGACACTGGCTGCGCTTGCACCTTTTGCAGACCGTGTTACCAGAATTCACAATATCGGACATATCCGTTTTCAGGAATCGGACCGGATCCGTGCGATTTTGACAGAATTGCAGCGAATGGGAGTTCGGTGCGAAGAGGCTCCGGAGATTGACGGAATTCAGATTTTTCCGTGGGGGAAAGTTCCTGAAGATCATATTGTAGCGGAAGGTGAAAGTACAATAGAATGTGAAAGTACAACAGAAAGTAAAAGCGCAACAGAGAGTGAAAGTGCAGCAGAAAGTAAAAACGCAGCAGAGAGTGAAAGTGCAGCAGAAAGTAAATGTGTAGCAGAGCGTGAAAGTATAATAGAACGTGGAAACATAACAATAGAAACCTACGATGACCACCGGATGGCAATGGCGTTTACGCTTCCGGGATTAAAGACGGGAAATATAGTGATTAAGAATCCGGGATGCTGCCGCAAAACATTTGAAAATTACTTTTCGGTAATTGATTCCTTATATCAGTGTCATTGAAGCATGAGGAAGATAAACATTTACAGAAGTAAATGGATACAATAATAAGTAATTGGATAATTTCATAAGAGGTGCTATGGAAGAGTATTGGGATATTTTTTCAGAGGAACAACAGAATAGAGAATTGGAACGGGTACTGCTCGTCGGAGTAGATACGGGAGAAGAACAGAATTTTGATAACTCCATGGAAGAATTGAAACAACTGGCGAAGGCGTGTTTCATGGAACCGGTTGGGACGGTTACCCAAAGAATGGAATTCGTGCATAAAGCACTTTACATTGGAACCGGAAAGGTACAGGAAGTACGGGATGCTGCGCAGGCTTTGGATGCGCAGCTTATTCTAATTAATGATACCTTGACGCCTTCCCAGATCAAAAACCTGCAGAATGAATTAAAAACACCTGTTATTGACCGGACAACCCTGATTCTCAATATTTTTGAGATGAGAGCCAGAACACGGGAAGCCAGGTTGCAGGTAGAAACAGCCAAGCTGCAATATCTCCTGCCGCGTCTTGTTGGAATGCATGAGGCACTGACCAGACAGGGAGGAACCAGTGGCAGTATGAGCAGCCGTGGTGCCGGAGAGAAAAAGCTGGAGCTTGACCGCCGTCACATTGAGCACCGTATCAGTGAACTGCGTAAAGAACTGGATGCCATTTCCAGAGAACGTGAAACTCAGAGAAAGCGCAGGGGACAATCCAGAATTCCTCTGGTAGCATTGGTTGGCTATACGAATGCAGGAAAATCGACCATTATGAATCATATGGTCGAACGGTTTGTAGGGGATGAAGAGAAAAAGGTGCTGGAAAGGGATATGCTTTTCGCAACACTGGATACGACAATCCGGCGGATCAACACCGGAAATAATCAGGATTTTCTGCTAACGGATACAGTCGGGTTCATTCATAAGCTTCCACATGGTCTTGTGAAGGCATTCCATTCGACATTGGAGGAAATTAAAGGAGCAGATCTGCTCCTGCAGGTCGTGGATGTTTCTGACCCCGGGTATCAGGAACAGATGGAGACTACGAGAGAGACCCTGCGGGAGTTGGGGGCTGGAGATATTCCCATGCTGATTGTCTTTAATAAGGCCGATCGGCTCACGAATACAGCGAATACGACTAAGAAGCCAAAGAACCAGATGGAGCAGGAGCAGAAACTACAGAACCAGAAACTACAGAACCAGAAACTACAGAACCAGAAACTACAGGACCAGAAACTACAGGATCAGAAATTGCAGGATCAGAATCCACAGAATCAGATGCTGCAGCTTCACAAGACACCGGATCAGGAAAAAGAATTGCAACAGATGTCTTTGGGGGAAAACACATATCCGAGAACAGCAGGAACGAATAAGATATACATCAGCGCAAGGCAGCCGGAATCCATCGAATTACTGGTAAAGGAAATTATCCGGAGAGTTTATGCAGATTATGAGGAGGTTCGCTTGCTGATTCCCTATGACAAGGGCAGCATTGTTTCGTATCTGCAGGAAAATGCACAGATTCTGGAACAGTCCTATGAACCGGAAGGAACACGGCTTCGTGTGAATTGCCATCATGCCGATGCCGGGAAGTATGAGCAGTATGTTGTGAAGTGAAATTGAAATTATTAATGAACTGAGTGAACAGTGAGAACCGGAATGGTTTATGTGCTGAAATCGTTGATCATGGTAGAAGTTGAGTTAACGGAATCATTGATGAATTTATAGCAGCTGTATGAAATGAAATCACGAATGAACAATAAGAGTTACATGTAAAGAATGTAAAGCTTAAGAATATAGGTAACTATTCAGAGCCATGCAAATTATGACAATATGGACGTCGAATGCATGCAT
>ERZ773104.4456-NODE-4456-length-11686-cov-9.197575_pt1 | contig 11686 bp, 7 predicted proteins | sample MGYA00511920_ERZ773104 | MGnify/ENA primary metagenome ERZ773104 (study PRJEB29015, sample SAMEA2737857) | human gut metagenome | biome: human gut; feature: human-associated habitat; material: faeces | place: China | collected 2012 ...
AGACCGCCGCTCGAGCAGTTCTCAATCACAAGATCCGGGTACTTTTTATAAATGCCGTCCAGCCATGCCAGATACGCTCTCTCATGCTCCAGAAGACCGTCTCCAAAACTGTCTGCATCCACTTCCGTACCAATACCAGGCTCAATATTGTAGTCCATCTTGATATAGCCGACACCGTAGTCCCGTACCACACGGTCGATGACTTCGGTCACATGCTCAATCACAAGCGGATGACGGAAATCCAGCTGATAACGGCTTCTGTCATACACACGCTTGCCGTGGCGCAGGAAGAAGCACTCATCCGGCAGAATGGAAGCCTTCTTACAGTTGATACCCATAACCTCCAGCTCCAGCCAGACACCAGGAATCATGCCCTTCGAACGAATATAATCCGTCACCTCACGCACTCCATTCGGAAAGCGCTTTTTACTCTCCTGCCACTCACCGACACTGTCCCACCAGTTGCCGTCCGCATACCAGCCGGCATCAATGACAAAATACTCACATCCGGCCTTCTCTGCCGCATCCACCAGCGGGAACTCTTTTTCTGTGGTCGGATCTCCAAACAGACAATTCATATAATCATTGAAAATAACCGGCAGATTTTCATTATCTTTGTTCGGACGGCGGATCTTTCTGCGGTACTTCGTCAAAGTACCAATCGCTTCCTCGAAATCATCATGACCTACGCCGACAGCCACCGGAACCGTTGTAAAGGAATCTCCCGGCTTCAGGTTCTTCGACCAGTGTGACTGAATCTCTGTCGGACCGCTCACCGCCAGATAAAAATGGCAGTTCTGATCTCCGATCTCATAATGCCAGGAACCACTGTGGTCAATCTCAAAAAACAGACTCGAATCTGCCGCACTGTTTCCAATATATCCCATCGGCACATATTCCTTCGCCGACCAGTTGCCCGTATTCGTAATCTCAATCGTCTTCGAAGTTCTCTGATAATTATGCGGCTGCGTCTGCGCCATGCCAAGATCTGCAAACCGGTACTTCTTCACCGTCAGCTCCTTCTGCCATCCATTGTGAACCACAACCATCGACATCTTGTCATCCGAGCTGACAAGCTCGGGAATTCCCTCTTTCTGTTCCTTCTCAATACCCCAGTAACTAAAACTCGAAATGTACTCCAGTGTCTGGTCTTCCTTTCCTTCGTTCGTCACTGTATTGTACATTCTCGCAACCGGAATCCCATCAAAAAACTGCATCACAGACTCCACCTTCGCGCCCGTCACATCATCCGACTGCACAATCCGAAGCAGATCCCCGTTCTCATTTCTCTCCTCCGAAATCGAATCAAACTTCAGCATAAAGCCCGGAGCCGTCACAATATACTTATTTCCATGCTTCTCATACGGCCGGTTATACCCCGAAAAATTCACCTGCACCAGCTGGAAGCTCTCCTTAATCTGAGCTTCCCGCATTCCTTCCATCATCCACACTCCATCCGGCTTCCGGCAAAGATTCTCCGCGTCAAACGGTGCATGTGAAAAATGAAACAGCTTCAGCTGATTCTCTTCCGTCACCCCAAACACAATATGAATTCCATTCACATCATAACAAATCAGCTCTGCCTTGATCGGGGTCTCAATCCTGCTCGTCCATTTCTGCATCTTAAAAACCCTCCTTTGGAAATTTTTCTCATATTTCCAGCATATAACTTGTCCCCTTTAAAGTCCAGCACATTCTTGCTTTTTCCATCCTATTCTTTTCAACCATCTTGCGCCGATCCGCCCTTCAGGCGGATCCAGACTTTCCTCCCGTTCTCACTCCCAGCTCACGCGCCAGCCGTTATTTCACAACCCCAAACGTCGCAATCTCAAACTCCCGGAGTGTCACATGATACACCCCGTTCTCATCCGGGCAAAGTACCTCACCCTTCTCTTCCACTACATTACTGCGGTAAACCTCTTTCATCCAGCTCTCCTTTCGGAAGGAAAGTACCTCATCCTGCGGCATATTGTTCACAAACCGCACAAACAGATCGTTCTTCTCAAGTCCCTTCTTAAACGCCGTCAGATGAATTCCTTCCCCTTCAAAGCGGAGGAAGCTCATTTCCAGCGGCATCTCGCCCGATACGAGTTCCGGTTTTACCTGACCCGGCTTTCTGAGCCATGCTTTCGAAAGACCGGCCTGTGCTGCTGTCAGATCCTGCTGGAATGCGTAACCCTCGGTAAATGCCTCGCCCGTCTTACCGGCTGCATACGGCACAACTTCAAACTCCAGGGTAAACGTTCCGATCTGCTGCGCCTTTGGCGTCGGGAAATAACCCCAGTCACCCATCTCCGCAACGGAGCGAAGCAGCGTTACCGCAATCGCATTCTCCTCATCCGCCAGAACCTCATATTCATACAATCCGCGGTTTGCCACAAGAAGACCATTTGTCTCATCTTCCATTGCAGCAAAACACTGCTGTCTTTCACATCCGCAGGGATTCGTCCAGGTATCATTATGACGGTTATTTCTCTTTACAACCTCAAAGGCAGAATCTGCCAGATGCGTAGACGTATTCAGACCCGTCGGCATTACAACGCGGACTCTGTGATCCTTTGCCTGATTGCAGATTGTCGTTGCAACGTGCAGGCCTTTTCCCGATTTTTCCAGTGTCAGAACCGTCTTTACTTCCATCGGAACCAGTTCCTTCGAACGGTTTGCCACACGCGTATATGGGTCAATACACATCTCACGCTGTCTCTGCAGTTCCTCTCCCATACCAGACGGAATCATCATTTCGTGACAGATCTCAACTACCGTGCGGAATGCATTTTTCTCCACACAGCGAATCTCAGCTTTCATGCCTTTCGTTGTGATTGTCTGTTTTCCAGAGTCCTGAATATAAATATATTCATTTCCCATATCTCCGGTATCTTCATAGAATCCCAGATTTTCATACGTTCTTCCGGTTTCCTTATTCAGAATCTGGTAGGAACCGTCCTCATTGACCGTAACTTTCAGGTTTTCATTTTCCAGAACGCGCTCATTCGCAAAATCTGCAGAGGTTTCCTGGTTCTGATCCGGCTCTGCCTGCTCCAGATAATATGTTGCATATCCCATCGCCGGAACTTCTGCCTCAAACGTTACCAGCACCTTCTTTGCCATATATGGCTGACGGAACCGGTCATCCGGCAGATCGTACCCGAAGGAAATTCCTGCATTTTCGATTTTTGCCGGAACTGCATTTCCGTTTGCATCGCAAAGCACCAGATTTGGCATTTCTACCGCCTCGGCCGCCTCATAACCATCCCATACAAACAGATTGTAATCGCGGAACAGGTGCAGTTCTTTTGCAATGACCTGTTTTTTCGCATTCCCGGAAGTATTCCATACAACGAATGGAATCTTTTCACTGTTTCCAGGAAGTGCCGCGGTATTCACCTGATCGGTCAGGTATTCTACACTCTCATCGTAAATCGCATCTGCCACCTGTCTGCTCTTCGCAAAGCGGGTTTTCATTTCTTCATTTACTTCATCGACGCTGCAGCCGCAGATGCTGTCATGCGGATGATTCTGCATCAGCTTTTTCCAGCTGTAAATCATCTGGTCTTCCGGGTATGCTTTGCCAAGCACCTCTGCCATGGCTGCCGCCGGTTCTGCTTTCCGCTCCAGCGCTGTTTCGCCGGCACGGTTGTCCACTTTCAGTCCCATCCAGGAGGAAGCGGTGTTTGCCAGTGTCCATCTTCCGTCTGTTTCCTGGCTTGTCAGCTCGCCTTTTACCGTAGAGAAATTCTCGGAAATTTCTTTTTCCATTGCCTTTACATAGGTTTTGAAATCCGAATGAATAAATTCAATGTCCGGGTACAGTTTCCGTGCGACACGGATTGCCTCGGTAATGTCCTTCTGCAATGGCTGATGGTCGCATCCGTTCATCATCAGAAGCTGATGTGTTGCCGCAAATCTTCTCGCATCGGCCAGTTTTTTGTCCCAGTAAACTTTTGCTTCTGCCTCATCCACCGGAATCTCCACTCCGTTGTTATACCAGTTTGCAAACAGAATACCCGGCAGTTTCGTTCCGTCCGGGGATGCCCACATCATTTCGGAATACGTGGACTCATACTGTCCTCCGGTTACCTCATTATTCGGTCCGATCGGTTTTACACCGCGTCCGAACACAACCGCATCCATGCCCGCCTGCTTCAGCACCTGCGGCATCTGTCCCGCATTTCCGAATGCATCCGGGAAATAACCGACATTTCCGATCGCTCCGTAACGCTCTGCTTCCTGCATGCCGACCTGAAGATTGCGGACACATGCCTCACCGCTGGTCAGAAACTCATCCTGCAGAATGTACCACGGGCCAGTCTGGATTTTTCCTTCACGGACGCATTTTTTCACCTGCTCGCGTTTTTCCGGGCGCACTTCCAGGTAATCGTCCAGGGCAATCGTCTGTCCATCCAGGAAAAATCCGCCAAATTCCGGATCGTTCTCTGCTTTTTCCAAAATATTGTCTACCAGCTCAATCAGTTTCATTCTGTGTTTTTCAAAAGACTGATACCACTCTCTGTCCCAGTGGGAATGGGAAATAATATGAACAGTTGTTTTCATGATGTGTTTCCTCCTGTTATAAAAATGATTTTCAAACTTAAAACTCTTTCTATTTAAGTCTTGTTCCTGTATTGCCGTGTTGATTTGATATATCATATCATAAAAAAACGCAATGCTTCTGTCAAGTATTTCTACGTTTTTCCATGATTTTATATCATTTTCTTTTTATTTGATATATTATTTTTAGTTTGACTTATCTTTTTCCCGAGATTATAATACAAAGCAAGTCGATATCACACTTTTACAAATACAGTTGTCACCAATCATACTATTTGAGGAATTTTACAGACATGGATAGAAATAAAAGAATAACGAAACCCAAATATGAAATCATCAAAGAAGCTCTTTTAGAGCGCATCCGCACCGGACAGTTTTCTTCCGATGCCGTGTTCTGCACGGAAAAAATGCTCTCGGAGCAATATGAGGTAAGCCGCATCACAGCAAAGCGGGCGATTGAAGATCTGGAACAGCAGGGAATCCTGTATCGAAAACGCGGCGTTGGAAGCTTTGTCTCGCAGAAAATCCCACCGGTTTCCTCCTCCGCATCAGAAAACGACAGCAAATCAAAAATGGTTTCCCTGCTGCTTCCCTTTGCCACAACACAGGGAAACATTTCGGAAACGATTGGTTCCTTAAGTGCCGCACTGGCGGAAAAAGGATACTTTTTAAGCATTCATATCACCGGCTCTTCCTCTCCGAAGGAACGTGCCACACTGGAACTGCTCCGTTCTCAGAATATCGCCGGACTTGTCTACTATCCCAAGCGTGACAATATCCACCTGGAACAGTTAAACGATTTCCTGTTTGCAAACCGCCCGGTTGTCATCATCGACAAGCAGACCGACTGTCCGTATTTAAACAATGTTGTCTGCGACAATTACGATGGCGGACGGCAGCTCACCCGTCACCTTCTGGAACAAGGGCATCGCAACATCGCCTTTTTCACAACAGCTCCCCTTTCCGAAACCTCGTCGGTCCGTGATCGTTTCGGCGGATTTTTGCACGAAATGAAAGCTGCCGGAATCATGCCCGATTCTCAGCAGCTTGTCACCTGGCCCCATTCTCTTTCTGAAGAGGATGCCCTTTCCACAGAACTGACTTCTTTTCAGCAGCAGCTCCTTGCTCTGCATCAAAATGGAATTACTGCACTTCTCGCAGAAAATGACCAGGTTGCCGAACTTATTTTCCTTGCCTGCCGTACCATCGGCCTTAGGATTCCGGAAGATCTCTGTCTCTGTGGTTTTGATGACACGAGTCTCAGTCGAAGTCTTGAAATTACCTCTATTCATCAGGACTTTGAAAGCATCGGACGGGAAGCCAGCCGGATTCTCCTTTCCGCACTGGAAAACCCTGCGGCGGAACCGGAAAAAATTGTACTGCCGGTGACACTTGTTCCCCGGGCATCCTCGCTTCGAATGATAAAAACAGAATCCTAAAACCAGATCATTTTTCATCTGAATTTTCTTCCAGAAATTTTCGGATCTTCTCTGGCGGCAGCAATGCATAAATACTTTTATGGAATGTTGCCGCCACTTCCAGTTCTCCGTAATATCCTGTACGCACATCACAATTTCCCTGGAATGCCTCCCGCAGTGTCGCATTCAGCGCTGCTCCCTCATCACTGTCCATAAAATCTTTCAGCATCCGGCAGCAGGTGTGCGTGTTTTCATAATAGCGGCGGTATGCCGGATGAAATTCCCGCATCCATCCGCTCACGGATACACAGAACAACGCCGTTGGATGGATCACCGGCTGATAAAAAAGACGCCATTTTTCCTGCTGTACCGGATCTGCCGCAAATGCAAGCAAAGAAACTTTCAGCTCTTCCACAAAACCAGGATAATCTCCCTCCGTCAGAGAAATAATTTTCTGATTGCGCAGATACTGGTTGATGTTCGTCGCATCAATCTGCTCCGGAGAAATGTACTGTAAATAACGGGACATCATTTTCAAATCCGTACCTGCGTGCTCAATCGTATGCTGTGTGATTTTCTGCCACAAAAACTGCTGATATTCCGTAACCGGCGTATCCAGATATGCCATCCACAAATACTGTGCCAGCAGCCGGGCATCCCGGGATTCCATCTGATTCCGGGTAGGATCCTCCGGGCAAAAATCGGTATCTGCAAGCATCCCCGCAAGCTGTTCAAGCGACTGGCACACAGGAAGCTGTCCGCTCAGACGATCCATTTCGCTGATCGTCTGCTGAATGGTAAGCATCTGCGACTGGAGTGCATTCAGCTGTTTATGCAGATAAAATGGTGTTGTGCGCGGCTTGTGAAGAATCGCGCGGATATCTGCCAGTGAAAGTCCTGCCTCGCGCAGCTTGCGGATGATAAAAAGTTTTTGAATATCTGCTTCTGAAAAATCATGGTAACCGTTATGTTCATCAACAACGGGCGAGATCATCTTCTGATCGATATAATAATAAACCGTCCTCCTGGACAATCCTGTTTTTTTGATTACTTCCTGAATTCTCATCGTTGCACCCCGTTTTTCCTTTTGTCCAGTCATTCCCCCGCATTCTGACTGTTTCTCTTTTTTTTCACTCTTTTTCTTTCTGTTTTTCCGCTTTTTTCGTTTTGATTTTATAAAAGCATACACCTGGTGTATACTTTTGTTTCCTATTATATCCTGTTTTCCCTCAAAAAGCCACGTAACAATTCTCTTTTTCCATAGAAATCTTCTGCTTTTGAGAAAAGAATGCTGTTTATTTCTGAAAAAATTTGCATTGACTGTCCACCAACGATATCCCGTATAGTAAAGGAAAGGATTTGTAACAAAATTTAAGAGAAAGGAAATATCCCGTTTTTTGTATTCTCCAAAACGAATCGTCATTCAAAGTCAAATGATTTTTCATGCAAAATTCATTTTTCTCCGAATCGTTAAAAAAATAAAAACTACAGCCTGCATAATCAGTTTTCATTGATATAAAAAACGGGATCGGGTGAATGGTATGATGTTAAAAGATAAAGTTGCAATTGTTACCGGCGGAACCAGAGGAATCGGCTATGCCATTGTGCACAAATTTCTGCAGAACGGCGCGAAAGTCGTCCTGTTCGGATCCCGGGAAGAGACTGTTGCAAAAGCGGTTGCATCTTTAAAAGAAGAAAACCCGGACTGGGAAGTTTCCGGTGCATGGCCAAAGCTGACCGATGCAGCTGCCATGGTAGATGAGATCAACAAAGTCAAAGAAAAATACGGCAAAATCGATATTCTTGTGAACAACGCCGGTGTCTCAGACAGTACGCCAATTGACAAGTATACCGCAGAGCGCTTTGCCAGTGTCATGGATCTAAATGTCAACGCCATGATGAACGGCATCCTTCCAACCGTTGCTATTATGAAAGAACAGGGCGGCGGCTGTATTTTAAATACCAGCTCAATGGTCAGCATCTGCGGCCAGCCGGGCGGCGTTGCCTATCCATCCAGTAAATATGCGGTCAACGGTCTGACCTGGTCCCTCGCACGGGAACTTGGTCCTTTCCATATCCGTGTAAACGCGATTGCACCTGGCATCACCCGTACCGATATGGTTGCCGCACTTCCAAAAGAAATGATTGATCCACTCATCAACCGCATTCCTCTTCGAAGAATTGGTGAGGCAGAAGACATTGCAAACGCATTCCTCTTCCTGGCAAGCGATATGGCTTCGTATGTAACCGGAGAAATTCTTTCCGTGGATGGTGCGATGAGATCCTGATTTATTTTTCATCCAGTTGTACACCATTTTCTGATTTTGGGGTTATCTGCGTAGAATCTATAGTTTTATGATAGAAAAAATCCTGCAAGACGTTAAACTATCTCTCCATCTTCCGCTTTCCATTTTGAAGATTGGGAGGCAGTTCATGTCCCACAGGATTTTTTCCTATATAGCAGCAGATATTCTCAATCCGATTCGCTGCTTATTGTTTTTCACCATGGAAGCAAGGGACTTCCTTGATTTGGTTAAATCATATTTGAAAACTTCTAAAGTGTCAGTCGACGTAGTTAGAAAAACAGCATCACCACTCCCAGCGCACAAAGCAAAATTCCCGTCACGCGGTTCAACATTTTCACATTTGCCCCGTTGGCCCATTTCGCTCCAATCTGTGCAAAGACCAGGGTACTGATGACACAGGCAATCAGAATTGGAATGTCCGGCGCGCCGCCGATATAAAAATGAGAGATTGCACCGGTCAGAGCTGTAAAGGCCATAATAAAGACGCTCGTTCCAACTGCTGTTTTCAGCTCATATCCGAGCACGCTGGTCAGCACCAGAAGCAGCATCATGCCACCACCTGCTCCGACAAATCCACAGATAAATCCAATCACAACACCGCAGAGAATCGACTGCTGGATTTTCTGTTTTTCTGATTTATTTGCCTGTACTTCTTTCGTCGTCATGATCGGACGGATGATAAATTTCAGTCCGACAAACAGTGTCATCACTTTCGAAAATCCGCCCATGGTTCCATTTGGCACCAGCGAAGATACGAAGCTGCCGACCAGTGTAAAAATCAGAACAGATATCAGCATAATCACGCCATGGCGGATATCAATGTTTTTATTCTTTTTATAAGTCCAGGCACTTACTCCTGATGCCAGCACATCCGATGCCAGCGCAATGCCAATCGCCTGATAAGCCGGCATGTGTAAAAAGGTAATCAGCATCGGTGAAACAACGGCCGCTGCGGAGAGTCCCGCAAGTCCCGTGCCAAGGCCGGCGCCAAGACCAGCCACAATACATACGATAAGTTGTGTTATTGTCATAGTTTTTCTGTCATCCGCTTAGATCCGTTGCACTTTTCCTGTACTTTGCCATTTAGGGGCAGATGACTGTTTTCCTCCTCTTTCTGTTTTTGTTTTGTCTTATTTTTCTATTATGTTCTTCTCTCTGGCTTTCAGCGTTTTTATTTTTCCGTCACGTTCCTCCGAATCAGCTCGCATAATCTGAGAAATTCTTCCCTGTCTTCTCTGGAAATTCCGGAAAACAACGATTCTCCAAACGCTCTCTGGCAATCCTGTCCAAAGCGGATAATTTCTGATGCACTTTCTTCTAGCTTCAAATGCACTTTCTTGCGATCCGCCGCATCTGTTTCTTTTTGAATGTATCCTTTTTCACACAGCTTGTTCACTGCCAGTGAAACATGCGATTTCTGCATTTTCCGCACACGCACAATATCCACTGCAAGATCAAACTGGCTGTTATTCGCAAGAAACAGCAGAACATCCACTTCCGCAGCTGACAGATCATAACGCACCATGACCTTTTTTCGGTACTGGTTGTATTTTCGTTCTACCTCCACTGCAAATTGCCATTGTTCATCAAACATACTTTTTCACCTTCTTTTTTAACTTGATATTCTTATTTGTTCTATTTTGAACTTTTTTTGTATAATAGTTCTTTTTTGAACATTTGTCAAGGAGTGCACACGGAAAACGTTCGAACTTATAAATCTAAAGTATTTTTATAAAGTGCAGAAAATTATATTCTTGACTCTATAATTATTGTAGGGTTTACTATAATCGTAATATTCTACAACAGGAGGTTTCCCTATCATGGAACGAAACTTAACAACCGGCAGTATCTGGAAAAATATTTTCTATTTTTCGCTGCCTTATCTCTTATCGTATTTTCTGCAGACGCTCTACGGCATGGCAGATCTTTTCATCATCGGTCAGTTTGACGGTGCGGCCGGTACAACAGCCGTTTCCATCGGCAGTCAGGTTATGCATATGATTACCGTTATCATCGTGGGACTTGCCATGGGAACGACTGTCAGCATCGCGCAGGCCGTCGGCGCAAAAGATAAAAAGCAGGCATCACGCTGCACAGGAAATACCATCACTTTATTTCTCGGTGTTTCCGTCGTGCTGATGGTAATCCTGCTTCTTCTGGTAAAACCGATCGTACTTGTGATGTCCACACCATCCGAAGCCGTTTCCGGCACCGTCGCTTATCTGACGATCTGTTTCATTGGTATTCCATTTATCACCGCGTATAATATCATCAGTTCCATCTTCCGTGGACTTGGTGATTCGAAAAGCCCGATGTACTTCATCGCAGTCGCATGTGCGGCCAATATCACACTCGACTATCTCTTTATGGGCGCCCTGCATCTTGGTCCATCCGGTGCCGCGCTTGGAACCACGCTTTCCCAGACACTCAGCGTCATTCTGGCACTGATTGCGATCCGCAAACGTGATACCGGCATCCGTCTTACCCGGTCGGATCTCTCCCCTCAGACAGCTGTGATGGGACAGATTCTTAAAATCGGTGTTCCGATCGCCCTGCAGGATAGTTTTATTCAGATCGCCTTTATCATCATTACCATCATCGCTAACCGGCGCGGTCTGGAAGCAGCGGCTGCAGTCGGTATTGTAGAGAAAATCATCAGCTTCCTGTTCCTGATTCCATCTTCCATGCTTTCCACTGTTTCGGCGCTCGGCGCGCAGAACATCGGTGCTGGAAAGCAGAAGCGTGCCGAACAGACCATGTGGTGTGCTGCACTGATTGCTGTCGTTTTCGGACTGATCGTCGCTATTACGATTCAGTTTATTTCCGTTCCTGTGGTCGGTCTTTTCACAACAGATGCGGAGGTTGCACGCCTCGGCGGTCAGTATATCCGCGGTTATATCTGGGACTGCATTTTTGCTGGAGTCCACTTCACCTTCAGCGGCTATTTCTGTGCCTGCGGACGGTCGGAATTTTCCTTCCTGCACAATATCATTGCCATTCTGCTTGTTAGAATCCCCGGTGTGTATCTGACTTCCATCTGGTTCCCGGACACGCTGTTCCCGATGGGCATTACAACGGCATGTGGATCTCTGACCTCTATTATCCTCTGCCTGCTGGTGTTTCGGTACTTAAAGAAGAAACCGATTCGTACTGCTGTATAAATTTTCTTTGGAGATATCTTTATGACAGACGATCGCAGGAAATCACCTTAATTAACAACGGAATGACAAGCGATCCGGAAAAATTTGTAACGGAGATCCGAATCCCGATTCGACCTTCGGATTCTTTGTGATTCGGTGCACGCAGACTGTACGCCTGCGTCATGCGGTTTACCTCCTCGAGGTTTCCGCTTTTTTCTTTTTTTACTTTACTACGCTAAAGTTCGTCCCGCAAGCCCCCGTGGTGGTTATTTTT
>ERZ773104.4468-NODE-4468-length-11649-cov-8.074521_pt1 | contig 11649 bp, 11 predicted proteins | sample MGYA00511920_ERZ773104 | MGnify/ENA primary metagenome ERZ773104 (study PRJEB29015, sample SAMEA2737857) | human gut metagenome | biome: human gut; feature: human-associated habitat; material: faeces | place: China | collected 2012 ...
GCTGAAACCCGCATAAACACTGGCTTTTTTAAGCAACTCGATTTATTCAAACTCCTGTTCGTAAAAGTTTGTTTATTTGCACATAAATATATTTATCGCAATTGTCAGTTCGTTTGTGAACTGTTTTTATATGTTTTACATATTTTTTCGAAAAAATATTGTCATTTTATTGTCACATCTTTTAATTTCCCATTTGAATTTCAGAAAAATTTTTTTCATTAATATTATTTAGCACATTTATTATATAAGGAATAATTCCACAAACGCACAATATGCTTATAACTAAAAAGATCACTCCTACTAATACATGTTTTTTCCAATCTTTACCTCTTTTATGCGTTAATTTAAACAATTTATTCCAAAACCACTTTCCTCTGCTCCCTATTACAATATTAGTCACTGCAATGATATAAAAGTCCGAACATATAATGTGAAGTAATAAAAATGCAAGTGATATCATTCCTATTGTTTGAAATAAAGCATAACACATATATTCGTAATATTCAAAAAAAGCCTTTATTATTCCTTCTATCTCAATAATTTTTTTAAAGTTTTCCAAATCAATTTTGGATGTATATAGTGATGTATTTACAAATCCTATCAATAATGGAACGCACCAAATTGCTATCATATTAAAGTAAGACATCTCTTTTATATTCTTACCATATATTACCTTTGCATTTTTGCTTCCATAAAACACTCCTATAGTAGCAATTTCTATAATTGCCGCCGCAAACACTATAAACAATTGCACATCCGTGCGATAATTCAAATAAAGTACTGTAATTACTATTATTCCTAACATTCCTAAACAAAATAGCTGATTTCCATCTCCTCTAGATTTACTTGTTCTACTATTCTTTTCACCTTCAACCACTATAGTTTTAGTAATATTATATATTTTTCCTTCATATTCCTTGGCATCTATTTGTCCATTATCTGTAGCAATATTTATCTGTTCACCACTAATGTTTACTGTAATCCCATTTTCTTTATTGCATTGTAAATTTTTTTGCAAGATATTTCACTTCCTTCTTTTATAAAAAATATATATTTCTACAAATTAATTGTGCACTTAATGATATTATATAGTTTTTGCAAATTAACAGTTAGTACCGGAATACCATTTGTAATATTTATCACTTGTTCAATACGTTTCAAACAATTTTGTAAATGATTTATTTTTGGGTTTTCTTTGTCCATTTCCCCTTTTATTTGCCCTAATATATTCAAAATTTTATATGTATTTTCTTCGTTTAAAGTCGATAAATTATCAACAATTGCTTTAATAGCAACATCAAGTTCTTTTTCTTCTATCTTATTGTTTTGAATTGCCCTTATAGTTGCATTGTCTTTTGCAATATTAATTTGTTTGCCACTTATATTTACTGTCATATTTCGTTCATTCATATTCACTTGTCCTCAATCACATTTTTATTTTTTTCTATATAAAGATAATAGTCCTCCAAGTTTGGTTCCACTGCATATTCATCATCTGTTAATTTGTCATTATCAATGTATCTGATTTTAATTCCGGTAGAGGCTGACATTAATCCACTTACTAAAAATTTTTCGTTATAGTTTTCAACCTGTTCTTCCGATATTATTTTCTCAAAGACCTGATTTTCTAATTCCTTTAAGAGTTCTTTAGGACTTCCCTTTCGTATAAGCTCCCCTCCGTACAGAAAAACTATATTACCTGCAATAAATTCTATATCTGACACAATATGGGTAGATATAATTACTATTTTATTCATGCTAATTCGTGCAATAAGATTTCTAATTCGAATTCTTTCTTTTGGATCAAGTCCTGCTGTTGGCTCATCAAGAATAAGAATCTCTGGATTATTTAACAATGCCTGCGCTATTAAAATTCTTTGCTTCATTCCTCCCGAAAAACCGCCCAGTTTATTTTTTCTCACACCATATAAATCAACGAATTCCAATACTTCCTTTATTTTGTTGCTAATGTCCTTTTTATTTAATCCTTTTAGATTCGCCATATAATTTAGAAAATCTTCTGCTGAAAAATTGCTATATATTCCCTGTTGCTGTGGCACATACCCTATAATATTTCTGTACTCTTTTCCAAGCTTTTCAATTTTCTCTCCATTATAAAGTACATCTCCATTAGTTTTTGTAATTCCGTCAACTAATATGTTCATAAGAGTTGATTTTCCTGCACCGTTTGGTCCTATTAATCCGTAAACTCCATTTTCAAATGAATATGTAAAGTTGTTTAATGCTGTTTTATTTCCGTACTTTTTCGCTAAATTTATTATTTCTAATTTATTCATATTAATCTCCATTCCACCGTCTTAGGCTGTTGATGCAAATAGCTATGAAGAAAATTCTTCACACCAGACCTTATATTATTGTCATAATTATAAGTGGCACTACTAATATTGTAATTGATACAGCCATCTTTTTTACCATTCCCGTCAATTTGCATGAAATCAAAATAACAACCATAGTTGCCATTAACATTATTAATAGCTTAACAATGTAAACCCCCATTAACACAATCAATATTGGTACTCGTATCCAATTCTCATATCCCATTAAACTGTTGATTGGTGCCATTACACCGCTGAAATGATAGGACCTGATTACCAGTATTAAAAACGGCAAATTGGATATGGCAAATATTAACAATGAAACTGTAACCGAAGCTATTATTTTTTTATTTAGTAGTTTTCTTCCACCAAACATTGTAGTATCCGACAGCCTGTCCATTCCTGTCTGTTCCTCGTAAGCCATACAAATTACTACCATTACACTCATTATTAACATCATAAATATCCATGCGATTTTTTCATTGTAAATGCGATTTGGATGTATAAGATAATTTATTCCTATGTCATTAACGTACCAACCCTGTATGCCCCTGTCTCTATTTAATTTCTTTAAATACTTTTGTCTTTTCAGCACTTTTTTAAACGCTACATTAGGCATCATTTTTGTAATGTATTGATTTTCTGCAATTGATAGCTCTGAACCTGTTATTTTTCCCTGCAAATATTGTGTCTGCTTTCTTTTATATTTTTTCGTGACATCCTTAAAATAATCTTTTTCTTTTTGTATGTATTCTTCCTTGCTTTCTGATACCGGTCCCTCAATATCATCCATATAATTACTGTAGTACTTTTGGTCGCCATCAATTGTTGTGTTTACATTACTTAATATGGCTCCCTGTATAATACACAGTACAAGTAACATCAATATGCCCTTGTTTGTAATCAAAAGTTTTTTATACTCCATTGCCAGCATTCCAATAGGCTTCTTCTGTCTATTTTTTTGCTTTCCTTTAGCTTTCTTTATTTCAATGTGAAGCACGTTTTTTCTCTTAAAAAACATTGTTGACAAAGTCGTAAAAAGAGCAATATATCCTATTATAATTAATATTCCAACAGACATTACATTAAAAGGATTTCCCGCCAAATTTAAGTTATAATATTTTTCCGTTATTGATTTTATGTTTATCAATGTAACCGGACTTAGAATCTTAATAAATGCAATCCTATAGTCCCACATAATATTTAAGCTTGCTACTGCCGACACTCCAATAACAGCACCTGTTATTGCATATATAATTCCACTGTTGTCACATAAAACTGCTATCAAAAAAATAAAAAGGGTATATGAAAATACAACAGCTATTTTTAGCAAGACAAAAATAATTAAATATGTAAGAATATTTATTGGTAGCGCCGATTCATAAAAATCCGGTATTGACTGTACTGGTGCTGTTAAATCTCCACATCCAAAGGTTGCTGTTAAAGTCAACAGATGAACTATAAAAGTGAATATTTCCACGCATACAGATGCCATTAAAAGTCCACCTATTTTTCCAAGGGCAAGCCCTGTTCTTCCCTGCCTACAGGATTTAAGTAAAATCAACATTCCATGCTTTCTGTCAATGTTCATAATTATTATTACGCACTGCATCATTGCAATAAGCACAATAATATCACTAAAACCTATTTCTGTTGCTTTTTCTATTGCAGCATAATTTCCTGATTTAGGTTTAACATTTTTTACATGTTCATATGCATTAACAATTTTTTTTGAACTTTTCACCTGATAGTTGTTATTGTCTGCAAACAAAGAAAATCCGGATATAACATTGGCATTACTGCTTATGTTCTCAATGTACTTGTTATACCCCTGTATTTTTTCTATCTGTTGTTCCTGCTTTTTGTCTGCTTTTTTTATTTCCGAATCTATGTTTCTTGTATCCAAAAATACATTCACAAAGCATAACAATAACAAAATATAAATAATCCACTTCTGAGATAATATTTTTCTGAATTCTTTTATTGCCATATTTTTTCTCTTTCTAATTTTGTAACCGCTTCTGATAAAAACGGTTATCTATGACCATCCTTATTTTATTATTTTATTGTTACTAATCTGTGTTATTGAATGTTCATCAATAGAATCATATGCTTCATTAAAGGATATGTCATACATAAGAAGTCCTTTAGGATTTAAATCAATTGCATAGAAAATTTTTCCTTTTTCTCCGTAGCTTTGCCGAGTCATTTTATCCTTTGAAACATCATATATGTAATACTTAGGCTCCTTATTAAAATCTACAGATGGCACCAGTTCTTTTTTTGTTTTCTCATTCATATCCATTGATGTTATGTATATTTTCCCATCATAATAAAGATCTACGTTCTTAAAAGAGCCAAAAATCTCCTTTCGTTTTTTTGTTTTTATATTGTACGAATATATATTGTACTTTCCAACAACGGCATCCAGATAGTATACTGTGTCATTTGAATAACATAGCAACCAATATGCTCCATCCATGTTTTTAATTCCCTTGTATGGCTTAAAGTTACTTTCAAAGCCTATGTCTAATTTTTCTGTTTTCTTATTTTCCAAATCATATGTATAGTATTCCTTTTTCTCCTGAAGTCGCTTAATTTCCTCTCCATAAGAGAATTTGTCAGACTCCATCCATACCATAAAATGATCTACATCTTTAAATCCTGCATCCTTGTAAGTTTTTTCTCTGCTGTCGTAACGAATAAATAATTTATTGTCAAACAACTGAACTGAACTACAATATGCATCCGCCTTATTTCCAAAATCTGTTAACTTCTCAACCTTGCCATTTGAAAGGTTAATTTGATAAACCTCTGCATCTGCTCCTGTTTGTTCCTCTCTGTTTGTACCATATTCAGTCATAACCGGCTTGTAGGATGCAACAAACAACTTGTCTCCATGCAGAACATATTCGCCTCCTACATAAATAGGAAACTCCAGTTCATTTACTTCTTTCTTGTCTGTTCCATCAGTTTTACTGCTCCAAAGTGTATATGTATCACCTACTCCAACAAAATAATATAAACGCCTATTGTATATAAATGGATATTTTGCCTTTCCTTCTATAATGGCATTGCAATTAATTTTGTCACTTTTAAAATCACCTATATCATGATTGCAGTTTGCCTGACTACATGCATACACCTGACTTTCCGATTCATAATCGTAATAATATAACCTACTGTAATCGTCCTGTTCTTCACTCTCAACCAAAATATCGTCGCATACTGATTTGTTTTCTTTTAATACGATTGTTTCGTCCTTTTTGGATTTCTTACTTTCACCACATCCTACAAGAAGAAATACTCCCATTAAAATTACTATTCCAATCACTAAATGTTTTTTCAAAATTCCACTCCTTTACTTGTAATCAATTTTCGCAGAAAATTGATTGCCTACCTATTATTTAAATATTCTAATACCTTGTCTATTCCAGCATTATCTAATTCCTTTAGAAAATTGTTATATTCTGTTTCAAAGTCTCCTGTAAATATTTTTCCTTTGTAGTCACTTCCTGCATAATTAAAACTTTCTCCTAAATATTTCTTTTCCAAACTCATTATTTTTTTTACTTCTTTTTTTACTGGAGTAAAATCATAATATCTGTCAACAAATTTTTCATTAAATTTTAGATTTTCTATATTTTTTCTCATTTCCTCCGTAGAATTACAATCTTTAAATGAATTTGCTACTAAAGGATTTGCCAATTTCAATCCTCTTCCCTCAAATTTTCCTTCATTTTCTTCACGACTAAAGTATTCATCATACTCATCTGATGTTATGCTATATTTTTTTCCTGTTCCGTCATACTCCGGAAACTTAATAATGTTAGAAGCTTCAACATCAGAATTTATAAAGTCATATGCTTCCAGTGCCTTTTTCTTATTTGGGGATTTTCTATATATTCCATTTATAGCATTACGTTCAATCAAATCCTGTGAATTTACATTGTTATTTCCCCACTTGTATAGTTTTACGTCTTTTACTTTAGGGTATGCATCCCTATCAATTTCTTCCTTGTGTCCACTTACATCTTCATAGAGCAAATTAGACACAAACATATTTGCATTTAAAGTATTATTTGTCTCATCCTCATTCAAATACTCAAAATATCCCCTATTTTGATACTCCCTTACTTCTTTTAATGCTTTTTTTATCTTCTTTGACTTAAAATAATTTTCTATACTTTTACCATTCAAAGAAACGCTAAATGCATTTACCTCAGCATTTCCCCTTTTATCCATTTTATCAATATAGCCTACAACACAGTTTTCCTGTATTGGTTTTAATGCTCCTCCATCGCATAACAAAAAATTTATGCTTCCTTTTTTCTTTTCGCCTTTATATACCTTGTTGCATGCATCAAACCATTGCTCATATCCACCGGTTTTGTATTTATTTACATCAATGCCATATTCTTTTGCCAAACCAACGTTTACATACCACTTATGTTCTATTTCCAATTCCCCAATTCCTTCATTATATCCATAAAATTTTCCATTAACGGAAGATAATTTTATGGCATTCTCAGGCATTATGGAAAAATAGTTTTTCAAATAGGTATCTCTATATTGTGAAAGTTCTTCAAGCATTCCCCTACCTATTAAATCGTATGTTAACCAAGTAGTAAACTGTTTTCCTATTTCATCTAAATACCACTCTGAAAATATAAAGTCCGGAGCCTCTCCTTTTTTAGTTAAGTTTTCTATATCTCCGGCATAATCCTTTCCGTCCCCAACTTTTTTAAAGCATATGACATAATCTTTTCCTTTTGCTGTAAGATAATCGTTTAATTTTATTACCTGATTATTTGTTATATATTTCATTCCCAAAGGCTCATTATATTTTTTTCGTTCTTTTTTACTTATATTTTCTGATTCTGTATACACCCAGGTTAAAACTGTTTTCCCCGGATATTTCTTTTCCAAGTATTCTTTGTCTATTTTTATGTCTTCCGAAACTTTAGTATTTTCTGTTTTATTTGTTGTCTCCTGCACATTGTTTGCACTTGGAAGTATTGATTCGTGATTACTTTCACAACCACTAAAAAACAATGCCAGTACAAGAATGTTTAACATTATTATTTTTTTCATTTACAGAACTCCTTATTTTGCATTTGCCCTTACACAATCAGAATATGCTTATCTGTTTTAGTTATTATTAAGATATTCTAACACCCTCTCAATTCCTGCCTTATCCAATTCCTTTAGGAAATTGTTGTATTCTTTCTCAAAGTCTCCTGTAAATATTTTTCCCTTGTAGTCACTTCCCTCATAATTAAAGCTATTTCCTAAATATTTCTTTTCCAAACTCATTATTTCTTTTACTTCTTTTTTCACCGGAGTGAAATCATAATATCTATCAACAAATTTTTCATTGAACTTTAGATTTTCTATGTTTTTCTTCGTTTTTTCTATTGAGTTATCACCTGCAAAAGGATTTGCCACAAATGGATTAACAAAACAATTTCCGCCCTGACCAACCTTGCCTTTATTTTCATCTTTGTCATAAAATTCTATATATTCAGCCTCAGTTATGTTGTAATCCTTTCCACTACCATCATATTCAGGGAATTTAATTATATTAGAAGCCTCAACGTCTGAATTAATAAAATCATAGGCCTCTAACGCTGTTTTTTTATTAACTGATTTTTTGTATATTCCGTTTATTGAATTATAATCAATCAAATCCTGTGGGTTTACGCTATAATCTCCCCATTTATATTGTTCCATATTTTTGACTTTAGGGAATGCTTCCCAATTAGCTTCACCATCTTTTCCCTTTACAGTTTCATAATATATATTGCTTATAAACACATTTGCATTTACTGTATTATTTGTCTCATCTTCTTTTAAATATTCAAAATATCCTTTTTTTACATATGGCACTATCTCCTTTAAGGATTTTTTAACATCCAATGATTTATAATAGTTTTCTATTTGTTTTCCATCTATAGATATACCACAAGCACTTATATTCGCACTCCCATTTTTGTCCATTTGATTCATATATCCAACAATGCTACTTTCATTTATAGGTTTTAAACCTCCTCCTTCACATAATAAGAAATTAGTGCTTCCTTTTTGCTTTTCTCCTTTATAGACCTTGTTACATGCATCTAACCATAAGTCATATCCACCTGATTTAAATTTATTTAAGTCAATATCATACTTTTTTGCTAAATCAGAATTAACATACCATCCTTGATTTATTACTAAGCTACTAATTCCTTTATTATAACCGTAGTAATTTCCATTAACTGAAGATAACTTTATTGCATTCTCCGGTAGTGTGGAAAAATAATTTTTCAAATTACTTTTTCTATACTGCGATAATTCCTCCAACATATCTTTTCCTATTAAATCATAAGTAAGATTTGAAGTGTATGTTTTACTTTTTTCATCTAAATACCATCTGGCGTATATAAAATCCGGTCCTTCCCCTTCTTTATCTAATTTCTCAATGTCACCTGCATAATTCTTACCTGATCCTATTTTTCTAAAACAAATCACATAGTCTTTTCCCTTTGACACAAGATAATTATTTAACTTTATTACCTGATTATTCGTTATATACTTTATTCCAAGAGGCTCATTAAATTCTTTTCGTTCTTTTTTACTCATATTTTCCGATTCCGTATACACCCAGGTCAAAACCGTTTTTCCCGGATATTTCTTTTCTAAATATTTTTTATCTATTGTAATATCTTCTGAAACCTTGTAACTTTTTGCTTTGTTAATTTGAGTTTCCTTAATATTGTTCGCATTCGGAAGCATTGATTCCTCTTTTTTTGTGCAACTACAGAGAATTATCATACTTAAAAGTATGCTTAACTTTATTATCATTTTCTTTTTCATTTTATGGCTCCTTGAAAAATAATAAATCAATTTATTTCTCATTTTACCCCTCCAAAATCATTAAATTTTACAAAGCTTTGTAAACATATTGTATGTTTATTTAAAAATATTGTCAATAAATGTTTTGTTCATTTTAATATTGACCTAATGTATTTTTAAGTTATACTATCATTATCAATTAATTGAGGTACGTATATATGGCAAGCAAAAACTATTTTCTTAATGGGGTTGCAGAGTTATTAATTTTATCAATATTGAAAAACCAAGATACTTACATCTATGATATAAAAAAAACCATTAGTGAAATAACCAATGACATTCTTCCTATGTCCCAAAATACTATATATGCTGCTGCATATAAATTGGAAAATGAAGAAAAAATCTCAGAATATTCCAAGCTGGTTGGTAGAAAGCGAACAAGAATTTACTATCATATAGAAAAACCGGGATTGACTTATTTAGATAAACTTACATCAGATTATCAAATGGTAACTACTAATGTTTGTAAGATTTTGGATTATTTATCATCTAATAGGGAGGAGAACACCGATGAATAAATTGTGTAGAACATACATTAGAAAAGTTAAACTACTTTTTCCTGTTATGGGCAAATATGAACGTAAATATATTAAAGCAATAACAATCAATGTTAACGATTATTTAGCCGATGTACCGGAAAGTACTATTGACGATTTGTACAAAGAATTTGGTACTCCTAAAGATATAATTGATTCGTATTATTCTACTGTTAATACTGATGATGTTATAAAGAAGATTAGGATTTCAAAATATATTAAACTACTGTTAATTTTATTAACTATATGCCTATTATCCTTGACAATTATGAAAATTTATATCCAGTATGAAGGTCATAAAGTCTTTATGGAAGAACAAATACATTCTGAAGAAACCATTATAGAATAACAATTTAGGAGGAAACGAGACTTTATTTCACAGTCTCATAAAAAACGGAGCAGTGTGAATGCTCCGTTTTAATTTTTCAACATAAACAAGATATTTTTCGCTATCCATCAGTTTGTTTATCCTTTCGATATTTCACTTTTTATTAGAAATAGAATTAAAATAGAATCACAGTTATTAAAAAAATCCCACAATGCCCATAAATAAAGGCTTTGTGGGATTTTTGTGCCTATTCAAACTCCTACTCACAAAAATTTACTCCTTTATAAAGTAGGATATTTATTGTATTTAAAAGTTCGTTTCTGTACTGTTTTAGTATTTTTTGCATATAGTCTAAGACGAAAATATTGTCATTTTATTGTCACGAGTCAATATCGTTGTAGTCGTTCTTGCATGTATGACAAACTGGAAGTTATATATGCCTTTGCAAATATACCATATCTATTAACTGTACACCGCCCTCATAAATTGGGTGGTTATAATTGTCTGTAAAGAAATTTGGAATACTGTGAGAACGAACAAATCCACATTTTTCATAAAATGGTATTGTCAGTGGACTATCACCAGTTCCAACTTGCAAAATAGAATATTCTTTTTCATATTTATTGGCAAGAAAATCAATCATTACTTTGCCATATCCCATTCTATGATATTTCGGATCAACCGCTATATTCTTGATTTCAAGTATTCCATTACCTTCATCCGTGACAACACAAATAGCTTTTAGGATATTTTGATCGTACAAAGCAAACATTTCTCCCCGTTCGAGATAGAGGTCTATCATCGATTCCTGTTCATCGGCCAACAGCAGGAGATCGAGGAAACGTTTCTTATGCAGGAGGATTTGCCGGATTTCGAAGGAACTGTCTGAAACTTGCACGATTGTTTCATTGAGCGAAAGATGCAGGATAGGAAATGGATTGCCGTTTGGATCGGTTTCATCTCTTCCGACAATATCAAATCCTCTGTTCAGATAGAAAGAAGTAGCCTTTTCGTTTTGTTCGTTGACGTCTACTTTGAATATATGTTTGTGGTAAATGGCAAATTCGATTAACTGCTTGCCATACCCTTTTCCTTGTTCTTCCGGATGGACGAAAAGCATTTCGATTAATTCGTCACTTAGTCCCATAAATGCAGCTATCCGGTTTTGTCCATTTCGGATGATGTATAATTCGACAACCGGAATATATTTGTTCCGGACTAACGGCTTGAAGAACCGGATATCCTTTTCGGTCAGAAAACGGTGGGTGCTTCGAACGGAGGCCTCCCATACTTCTACCAATTCGTTTTTTAGCTTTTCTGATTCATCAGGACTAATTGCAGACCAATTTATTTTCTGTAGCATGGATTTTTAATAACAATGGATTTCTATTTATGAAAAAATTCTTGGAGCAGATGCCGGATAGCGGCTACCGGATGATACAACATCATTCGGGGGCCGGAGAAGCGCATCACTTCCTGCATCTTCTTGCGCATATCCGGTTTGTAGCAATGGACGGGGCATAACCGGATATGCGCAAGAAGATGCAGGAAG
>ERZ773104.4477-NODE-4477-length-11619-cov-3.897008_pt1 | contig 11619 bp, 5 predicted proteins | sample MGYA00511920_ERZ773104 | MGnify/ENA primary metagenome ERZ773104 (study PRJEB29015, sample SAMEA2737857) | human gut metagenome | biome: human gut; feature: human-associated habitat; material: faeces | place: China | collected 2012 ...
GCAGAAATTCCCGCCAGAATTCGACGGACCGGGCCGTGAACCACTCCGGGAAATAGACGAGCGGGATATAGCCGCTGTGCACCACGATGCGCCGGATGCCGAGCGCCAGCGCCGCCTGCGCGGTCTGCCGGAAGCGCAGCATGACGACCTCGCGCACGCGCGGGTCGATGGCGCAGGGCGACAGCTCCGCAAACGGCGCATGCAGCCAGAGAGAGCCGATCCCGCTGCAGCGCGCTCGCGCAGCCTCCATGGCCGCAGGTTCTTCCAATTTCCGCGCCTCGCAGAAATCCGTCAGCTCCAGCCCAAGGCCCCATTTCCGGGCCAGCGAAGCCGCATTTTCATCCATCCCGGAGAGAAATAACTTCCCGCGTAGCGTCTGCATGTATTCACCCACTTTCAAAGCCGCACCGCACGATTCCGTAAGAGCATTCGGCGAAGGCCGAAGATGCAATCGCGTGGTGCTGCCTCAATATAATATCACAAAAAGAGGCGGATGCCAACATCAATCTCGATGCGGCATCCGCCATTTTCCCGGCATTCCCGCACCGCCGCAGAGCGGCGCGGGAGCGCCATAGTCTCAGGGAATCTCCGAACCAATCGTCTGCGGCTGAGCCGCGAAGCTTCTGCCGATTGATTCAGCGCTTTCCTTACTTGCCGAGGGAAGCGAAGCGCATCAGCAGCGTTGCGACCTCTGCGCGGGTCGCCGTGCCCTGCGGCTCGAGGCGGCCGTTGCCCATACCGCGCAGCAGGCCGACGGCAACTGCCCAGCGCACCGCTGCGAGCGCATAGGAGCTGACCTGCATCCCATCGGAGAACTGCGACAGATCATCGCGTGCGCCGGTGACAGCGCCGATCTTTTCCGCATAGCGGACGATCATCGTGACCATCTGCTCGCGGGTCACCGGGGACTCGGGGTCGAACGCCGTGGTGGACACGCCGTTGATCACGCCGGCCGCATAGGCCCAGCGGACTGCATCGGCATACCAGGCATCGGCAGCGACATCCGCAAACGGGAGCGCCGCGGAGCTTGCCGGGCTGCCTGCCACGCGCCAGAGCACCATGGCGAACATCGCGCGGCTCATCTGGCCGTTCGGGCGGAACGTACCGTCCTCAAAGCCGATGAACAGATGGTTCGTGATGGCATAGTCCGTGCTGAGGTGATACCACTGCGCGGGATCAAGATCCGGGAAGGCGCGGCTCGGGCAGTTCGCACCGCCGTCACACACCGGGGCCTTGCCCGTCACCGTGACGACACACTGGCTGTAGGTGTGGTTGCTGTCGCCCGTCGTGAGGACGTAGACGCCTGCGGTGTCAAAGTGCCAGGCAAACGTGCCGTCCGCGGCCGTCCTGCCGAGCAGCTCGCCGCCGCAGAAGATCTGCACGCCCTCTGCCGGAGCAACACCGGTTCCCATCTGGTACACCGTTGCCGTGAACGTCTCGCTCTCCTCTGCGGTGAGCGCGGTCTCGTGGAACCAGACGTTGTACTTATAGCCGTAGTAGCTGTCGGAGTCGGCCGTCGACTCATTGGCAAACACGCCGTAGATGCCGCCGGCCGTGACGGGGACCGTCAGCGGGGAGGACGTATCATACGCGCCGTTCACGAAGTAATACTGGCCCCAGTATGCCACTGCCGCATTGGCCGCGTTGAAGTCTTCCGGGCCGGTCAGGCTGCCGATGTAGCCATATTCGCTGACCGTGAGGACATAGTCCTCGCCGAAGCCCTGCTGCAGCGCCTCTGCGACCGTGCTGGAGGAAGAGACCTCCAGCGTGCGGTCGATCGCGCCGATGCCGTTCACGCCCGTTAGGCGGACCGTGACCGTCGCCTTGAAGGGCTTCTCCGTCACATGGACGCGGCACTGGCTGTAGGTGTGCAGCTCGTCGCCGGTCGTGAGCACATAGTCGCCCGCATGCTCAAAGCGGCAGATAACCTTGCCGTTCTCATCGCTGACGCCCATCACATTGCCGTCCGCGTAGACCTTCACGCCTGCCTGCGGCACGGCGGTATTGCCCTGCATCTGGCAGACCGTGACGTCAAAGGCCGTCTCGGCCTCGGCGGTAACGCTGCGCTCGTGGATCCAGACGTTGTACTTGTAGCCGTAGTTCTCGCCGGTCGTGTTCTTCTCGTTGGCAAAGATGCCGTAGACTGCGCCGTCCGTGACGGGGACCGTCAGCGGAGAGGACGTGTCATACGCGCCGTCGATGTAGTAATACTGACCCCAGAACTCAACGCCCGCATTGGCGGCGTTGAAATCGTCCGGGCCGGTCAGGCTGCCGATGTAGCCATAGCCGCTGACCGTGAGCGTGTAGTCCTCGCCAAGGCCCTCCTGCAGAGCCTCTGCCACGGTCTTATCCGACGTCGTGTCGAACGTGCGGTCCACTGCGCCGACGCCGTTCACGCCGGTCAGCACGACCGTGACCGTCGTCTTGACGGGAGGCTGATCGCCGCCCGGGTTCGGGCCGTCCGTGCCGAGGACCGTCATGGTGGCGGAGACCTTCTGACCGGTCAGCTTGGAGAAGTAGTCGTCATACCATGCACCGGACGTAATCTTCTTGGCATACTTGGCAAAGACGGCATGCTCCAGCACGCTCTCAACGGTGACGGACGTGTTGTACTTCGGCTGCGTCAGCACCAGATTCTCATGGGCAATGACGGCCGGATTGCTGGACTTGAACTTGTTATACTGCTCCTGACCGCCGACGGAGGAATAATCCGCCTGATCTCCGGCCACGATGCCAGCACCATGCGCGTCGCGGTAGTCATACAGCCACGTCAGGCCGCCGTTCTCGCCCGCAACGGCCTCGCGGAAGGCGTGGAGGCTCTTCGTCACGGCATACTGCGACTCATTCGCTCCGTCGTTCAGGCCGTCCCAGTAGTGGGCCTTGGCCTGCTCCATGAGGTTCAGCGCATCGTCAAGCTCCGCCTTTGTCAGCGGCAGGACCTTGAGGGTGATCTGCTTCTGTACGGAGACGTCCTTCGTCTTGTGCTGCATGGTAACGGTCAACGTCACCTCCGCCGCGGCTTCGCCGGGCATCGGGCGGTAGATATTGGCGCGGTAAGCGTTGATCTCGGCCAGATCCGGATCGTCCGAAGTGACGATGAACTTATAATCGTCATAGTTCTCGATGCCGGTAGCGCGTGCCGTGAGGAGCTGGATGTCGCCGTTCACGGCCTCGGGGTCGATGACCTCGCCGGTCACAACATAGGTCAGCTTCGTGACGAGATAGTTCTCGTCAAGCTCCTTCTGCATCTGCTGACGCAGCGGCTCGAGATCCTCGGCCGGGAGCGTCAGGCGGAAGCCCTCCGTCTGCATAGTGCCCTCGTTGAGCTGGAACGTCAGGGTCGGATAGAGATGGACCTTCGTGTCAACGCTCGGGCGTGTGACGCGGCCCGTCAGGACTTCGCCCGCCGTGCTGCCCTCGATGGAGATCAGCTTGGAATCGGATGTCCAGGCGAACGTGACGAACGGATAAGCGCCGGTACGCTGCGGGAGCTGCAGGTCGGAGATAATCTCCGCTTCGCTTGTATTCTGATTGCGGATGGTATCGAACGTAACGGAGGCCGCCGCCTTTTCGAGGTAATCCCGGACGGTGTCCAGATCCCAGTTCAGGATGACCATCGCCGTGATATCCGCGCTGCTCTCGCCGCGCGTAAGCGTCAGTTCCACGCCGGAGACGCGGGCAAAGTGCGCCGCAAGGCCCAGCGTTGCGGGGTCCGCGTTGAAATAGGTGATCTTGCCGTCGGCCGCGATGCCGGTCGTCTGCGCCACATCCATCGGGTAATCGAGCGCGCCGGGGTCCTTCACGGTGACGGTGATGCCGTCAAGGTTATTTCTGCTCAGATAGTTTTCCACATAGGTGCAGAGGTTCGTATCCGTACCGGGGACCGGGTTCAGCGTGGACTTGCTGTCCAGCAGGGACTTGGCCGCCGTGACGAGCTCGTCGTTCTGCGCCTTCAGAGACTTCACCGTGATGAGGAAGGTCTTCGTGCCGGTCTCGCCGCCATAGGCCAGCGTCGCCGTCAGCTTCACATAGACCGTTCCCGTGGACGGGAGCGTCACGACGCCCTCCGGCGTGATGACCGCGCCGTTCGAGCTGGCCCAGGTGATCGTGCCGTCAAAGCCCTCGACCGTCGAAGCGAGCGCCAGCGTGCAGTTCTCGGTGACGAGCGTCGGCTCGACCGTGAGCTTTTCCGCCGCGCGCGCAATGGCCTCGGCCGCCGCCGTGTTGACCACATGCGTGCCGCCCTGCCATGCCAGCAGCGGATAGCCGCCGTTGCGACCGTCATCCTGGTGGAAGGCCTCATTGCCGAGCGCGAGAACGAAGGCAGTCTCCTTCATCTCCGCGGCGGTCTTGGCCGTCGCTTCGACATTGACGCCGTCCTTCGTGTTGCCGGTCGCAGCAGAGGCGGAGCCTTCGAGATAATAGCTGTTCCGAATTTCGGCCGCATATTCGCCGACGAGCGCGCCGCAGGAAGCGCCCTTGACGCTGCCGGTGTTATAGCAGTTCGTGACCGTGGGATCCGTGCCGCCGGTGTGCTTGCCCGCGATGCCGCCGACATAGCCGCGGTTGTTGCTGCCGCCGTTGATCGCGCCGGTGTTATAGCAGCCCGTGATGGGCGCATAGCTCGCGCCGACGATGCCGCCGACCTTCGCGTCGGAATAGGCGCTGCTCAGCGTGCAGGTCACGCTGCCCTCGTTGCCGCAGTTCACGATCGCACCGCTGGCATAGACGCGCGCGGCGATGCCGCCCGTCACGCCGCCGTAGGAGGCCGCATTCGTGATGTTCACGCGGCTGACGCAGCCCTCGATACGGCCGTAGCTCTGGTTGGCGAAGGCGCCGATCGCGCCGTCGCCCTCGATCATACCGACAAGCGTGACATTCTTGATCACGCCGTCCGCGCCGAGGTAGCCGCACAGGCCCATCGCAGATTCGTAGGTATCGTCATTATCGCAGCTGTAATAGCCGCTGATCGTCTTGCCGTTGCCGTCAAAGATGCCGCTGTACTGCAAGTTGTACTTGCCAAAGCCGCCCCAGCGGTTGGCCTTCGGAGCCTCCGTGCTGTTGAGCACGAGGTTCACCATGATACGGGCGTTGATCGTCGTCTCACCGCCGTTGACCTTCGCGGCAAACCACGCCAGCTCCTCAGGCGTCTTGATGAGGTACCACGTCACGCCGTTTTCGCTCTTCGTCTCCGGTGCGGTATCGGAGGCCTTGCCCGTCCAGACATTGCTGCCCTCCTCGAGTCTGACCGTAACAGTCAGATCCTTGCCCGCGACCGTGAAGGAACCGGCCACATTCAGATAGCCGTCCAGCATGACGGCATAGGAATAGGTGCCGTCCGGCAGGCTGTAGACGCCGTTCACCGCCGTCTGCTCGCCGCCCTCGGCATGCGTCACGGAGATATCAGCGCCGCTCAGCGCGCTGCCGTCGTCCGCCTTCACGGTGGCAATGCGCACACTATGGCGCGCCGCCTGCTGCAGCGTGACATGCAGGCTGTCGTTTTCGCCCGTGACCGTCAGGCTGCCCGACGCGGTCTCGTAGCCGAACAGGCTCGCCTCATAGGTGTAGCTGCCCTTCGGCAGGCGCCATGCGCCGTTCACGGCGCTCCACTGCTTGCCATCGGCATCGCGGAGAACGAGCTTTGCCTCGGCCGGGGTCAGCGTCACGCTGACGGGATAGGTGCGGACCGACAGCGTGACCGTGATGGTGCGGCCTGCGCCGTCGATCGTAAAGCTTCCGGTCACATCGTCGCACTCATCGCGCGTGACAAGATAGGTATAGCTGCCGGAGACGAGGCGATAGGTGCCGTCCTCCTCCGGGGTCTGCTCCACGTTCTGCGCATCGTAGACATGGACGGAAGCGCCGGTCATGTTGACGGAGAACGCCACGATGAGCTTGGCATCCGCATCCTGCCAGGCAAGGACGGGATAGCCGCTGTTCTGATTCTTCGCGTCGTTCACGAATGCGCCGCCGAGCTTCAGCACGGTGTCGAGCGACTTCAGCTGCTCTTCCGTGAGGGCAGTCGTGTCGCCGGAGCCTCTGCCGATGGCCTGCATGCCCGTGAGGTAATAGCAGTTCGAAACGGAGCCGCCGTCGTTGTAGCCGATGAGCGAGCCCGCATAATTATAGTTGCCCGCTGCGGCCAGTGTGATCGCACCGGCATTGTAGCAGGACGTCACGGTCGTGTTCGAATCCGTCTGGCCGAGAATGCCGCCGACGCGGTTGCCGGTGGCGGAGCCGACGTTATAGCACTCACTCAGCGTAGTATAGTAGGCAGTGCCAACGATACCGGCCGAGAAATTGTTCGTACCATTGCTGATCGTGCCGAAGTTCGCGCAGCGCAGGACGGTCGAACGCGCAGCGGACTTGCCGTTCAGACGGCCGACGATACCGCCGACATTCCGGCTCGTACCGGTGACCGTGGCATAGTTCGCGCAGGCCTCGATCGTGGCGCTGTCCGCCTGACCGGCGATACCGCCGACATAGCCGCGGCCGGAGATGCTGCCGCGGACCGTCAGGCGGCGTACGGCCGCGCCGGTATCCAGGCAGCCGAACAGACCGGCATAGTCCGTCGTCTGCGAGACGAGCAGATTATCGATCGTGTGATACGCACCGTCAAAGCTGCCCGCAAAGCGGCGGGCATCGCTGCCGATCGGCGTGAAGGCCACATTGCCCATGTCCAGATTGGCTGCAAGTGTCACATACTTTCCGGCAAAGGCATTGCCGGAGGCGACCTGCGCGGACAGATAGGCCAGCTCCTCGCCGTTCGAGATGAGATAGGGATCCGCCTGCGTACCGGTGCCGCCCGCAAAGCCGTCAGCCACCGTTCCGTCCCACTCGATGCCGGGGACCATGGTGACCTTGACTGTCGTGTCGGCCTCGCCGAGCGTGAACGTGCCGCGTGCCGTCTTATAGCCCGCAGCCTTCACCTGATAGGAATAGTCCGCCGGGAAGAGCAGGTAGGAGCCGTCCTCCTCGGCCTGCATAACCTCGTCGCCGTGCTTCACGGTAACGGCCGCCGTCGTGCCTGCGGCAAGGCCCGTGATCAAGAACGCCGCCTTATGACGCGCAAGCTCCGTCATGGTCACGGGGACTTCAACGGCCGCATCCGTCACGGTAAAGCTGCCGGTGGCCTGCGCATAGCCGAAGGCCTCGGCCGTATAGCGGTACTCGCCCGCCGGAACGCTGGCCTTGCCGTCCATCACGGCATAGGAAGCATCCGCGCTGTCCGTCAGCGTAAAGGCCGTGCCTGCAGGCGCGCCCGTGAACGTGACGCCATAGTACGTTTTGCAGCTGAAGTCCTTCAGATAGAGCGTGTCATCGTTCTGATCGCCGCCGTAGTCCTTGGAATACCCGATGGTCACGACGTCATTCGCCGCGACCTCCATCGTGTAGGTCTGGAAGGACGTCATCGCACCGGAATACGAGGTCGCATTGGACTTCGTCAGGTCCGTTCCGTTCTTCGTGACCGCCATATAGTCGTATTTGGACTCACTGGAGACCTTATAGGAGAAGCGGAACGTACCGCCGCTCCGGAAGGTCAGCTTGAGGGCGGAAGTCGTCCTCCCCACGCCCTTGTTGCCGGATATCAGGCAAGTCTCGTCGTCGCTCTCCGCAAAGGGATAGGAGGCGTCGTTTTCCACGGTCGCCGGAACGTCCGCAAAAAACTCATCGAAACTTGCCGCTGCTGCGACCGGGATGCTGCACAGCACCATGCACAGCACAAGGATCGCCGCGATCATTCGTTTCATGATCCAATCTTCCTTTCTTAATACGAAAATAATAAAAACACTGCGGCAGAGGGCCTCGTTTCCCCTGCCGCAGCCGTTTTCCTGCGTCATGGCGCACCTGCGCCGCATGCTTCTGTAGGTCTTCTGACTCGTGCTCCCGGGTCTCCCCCGCAACGCGGCGCTCAGCCTTCTCAGGTCGCCCCAATGACCGGCTTTCGCCCATGGAGCTCGCGTCTTGCACATACAGCGCCGGTCGGCGTTGCAGGCTCTCACTGCATTCCCTTGTCCATCTCCGGCTGTACATATGCCCTGCCGGAGCCACAAAAGCTTTTTATTTTTAACCTATTCAGTATAGCATATTTCCGCAGCATTGTAAAGCCGGATGAAAAACGTTCCGACCCTATAACCGCCGTTGACGAAGCGGCGAAAATACGCTATAATTTGAATTGTATATTATGATCCGCCCCCGGCGGGAAGGAGTGCAGCATTATGATCCAGTTATCTGATTTCTATGGCTACAGCATGTATACCATCTCTTCCGATACGCTTTCCGTCTCCGTGATGAGCCTCGGTGCGACCGTCACAAAGCTTGCTTATCTGGGCCGCAATGTCGTGGTCAGCCTGAAGACTCCGGACGACTATCTGCAGGACACCAGCTATCTCGGCGCGATCGTCGGACGCTATGCCAACCGCATTGCGGGCGGCCGCTTCCCGCTGAACGGCAAGACGGTGCAGGTCGAGCAGAACGAGGGCCGCAATCACCTGCACGGTGGCAGCGTCGGCTTCCACAAGCGCATCTGGGCCGCTGAATGCCTTGGGGAGCAGGCAGTGCGCTTCACGCTGCACACGCCGGACGGCGACGCGGGCTACCCCGGTGAACTGACGATGCACGTCACCTATCGCGTGGAGGGCAGCCGGCTCTTCCTCGATTTTGAGGGTGTCAGCACAAAGGACACCATCCTCGCGCCCACAACGCACATGTATTTCAACCTCGGCGGCACGGAGAGCATCCTCGGAACGACGCTGCAGATCAATGCCGGCCGTTGGATTCCCGTGGACGGCGAGCTCATTCCCACCGGAGAGCTGCGCCCGGCCGAGGGCCCGTTCGACTTCCGCACGCCGCACACCATTGCGCAGAACTTTGACCACGGCTTCGTGCTCGACGGCCAGGACGCTCTTGTGGCAGAGGACGGCGGCGTCCGCCTGTCGCTGCACACGGACTACCCTGCCCTGCAGCTCTACACCGGTGAATTCCTCTCGGGCAAGCTCCATCCGAATCAGGGCTTTGCCATTGAGCCGGAGGCCTGCCCCGACACGCCGAACCATCCGGAATTCGGCTCCTCCGTGCTGAAGGCCGGTGAGACGTTCCATCGCTCCATCACCTATACCTTCGAATCCACCGCAAAATGAGCCGCGCCGATTTGCTCTACCGCGAGACGTGTGCACGCATCCTGCGCGAGGGCGTCTGGGACACCGATCAGTCCGTTCGCCCGCGCTGGGCGGACGGTTCCCCGGCCCATACGGTCAAGTGCTTCGGTGTGGTGAACCGCTATGATCTGCAGGAGGAATTCCCGCTCATGACGCTGCGCCGCACCTATTGGCGCTCATGCGTGGAGGAACTGCTGTGGATCTGGCAGAAGAAGTCGAACAACGTCCACGACCTCGGCAGCCATATCTGGGACAGCTGGGCCGATGAGAGCGGCTCCATCGGCAAAGCCTACGGCTATCAGCTCGGCATCAAATACCGCTTCCCGGAGGGAGAGTTCGATCAGGTCGACCGCGTGCTGTACGACCTGAAGCACAACCCGGCCAGCCGCCGCATTCTGACGAACCTCTACAATTTCGCCGATCTGCACGAGATGGCTCTGTATCCCTGCGCCTATTCCATGACGTTCCATGTCAGCGGCAACCGGCTCAACGCCATTCTGAATCAGCGCTCGCAGGACATGCTCACGGCAAACAACTGGAATGTCGTGCAGTATGCCGTGCTTGTGCACATGCTGGCGCAGGTCAGCGGTCTTGTCGCAGGCGAGCTCGTGCATGTGATCGCCGACTGCCATATCTACGACCGCCACATTCCGCTTGTCGAGCAGATGCTGGAGCTGGAGCCGTATCCCGCGCCGGAATTCCGGCTCGATCCTGCGGTCACGGACTTCTATGCCTTCACGCCGGACAGCGTGCAGGTGGAGAACTACCGCTATCATCCGTTTTCGGCCAGAATTCCTGTCGCCATTTAGGAGGAGCCATGGACTGCATCGTCAACGTCACGCAAAACTGGGGCATCGGGAAGGACGGCGATCTGCTTGTCTCCATTTCCGCTGACCTGCGCCGCTTCCGCGCGCTCACGACCGGGAAGACCGTGATCTATGGCCGCAAGACTCTGCTCACCTTCCCGCACACACGCCCGCTGCCGAACCGCGAGAACTGGATCCTATCGGCCACGCCCGGCTTTTCCGTGCCGGGCGCAGCGGTGTTTCCGTCGCTTGCGGCCCTGCAGGAAGCCATGCGTACCCGTCCGGCCGATTCGCTGTGCCTCATCGGCGGTGCGAGCGTCTACCGCGCGCTGCTGCCGTGGTGCAGCCGCGTGCTGCTCACGCAGACCTGCGCCGACCTGCCCGCCGACCGGTTTTTCCCCGCTCTGGACCGGCTTCCGGGCTGGCGCTGCACGGACATTGGCCCCCTGCAGGAGGACCGCGGCGTTTCCTTCCGCTATCTGACCTATGAAAACGATGCCCCGCTTCCACTATGATCATAGAATCGCTCCCCTCTGCGCAGACTAAGCACGGAAGGGAGCGATTTTTATGCCGATTTTACCTTTAACTGAAGCAAACTTTGAACAGGAGGTTCTGCAGGCCGAAGGGCCGGTGCTCGTGGACCTCTTTGCACCGTGGTGCGGCCCGTGCCGTGCGCTTGCGCCGGTGCTGGAGACGCTGGCAGAGGCCCGGCCGGAGCTGCGCATCGGAAAGGTCGATGTGGACGCCCAGCCTGAGCTTGCCGCCCGGTTTGACGTGCTGACCGTCCCGACGCTGCTGGCCGGTGTGGGGCTCTACGGTGCGCTGACGGGGACGGACGTCTTTTCTGCGCTGACGGCCGGAGCGCTCGACGGGCTGCGGACCGTGGTGCGCATCTTCCCCGCCCTGGTGGCGCTGCTGGCTGCCCTGCCTTTGGCAGACTGCCCCTCTACCCAGGCCATCCGGGCCCTCCACGCCCTCTTCCCCCACGGGGACTACAGGGGCACCGCCCTGGGCATCGCCCAGGCGGACGACCTGTCCGGCCCCCTGACCCTGGCCTTTACCATGCTCACCCTGAACGACACCGGCTGCACCGGCCGGTTTGACAGCCGCACCCCCCTCACCGCCACCCAGGCCAGCGTCCAGACCGTGGCGGAGGCCGCCCTGCGGGCTGCAGGCTTTGCCGTCCAGGGCGACATGGATCCCCCCCATTACGTGCCGGAGAGCGACCCCTTCCTCCGCACCCTGGCCCAGTGTTACGAGGCCTACACCGGTCAAAAAGGGCAGTGCCTGGCCATCGGCGGCGGCACCTATGTCCATGACATTCCCGGCGGAGTGGCCTTCGGGCCCAACATGCCGGGGTTCGTCTCCAACCTCCACGGGCCCGACGAAAAGATCCGGGTGGCGGACCTGCTCACCACCGCCAAGATCTATGCCCAAGTCATGGTGGCACTGTGCCTGTGAGCCAGGCCCCTTTCTAAACGCACCGGACCCGGGCCGCCCGGGTCCCCTCTCAGCCACAGTGGGGACAGGCTTCCCCCTGTGGCGTTTGCTTTGAGATCGATCTTGCTCGGTCTCCGCCTTGAAATCTTCTCAAAGGAGATACTTCCCGTGTCCTCCCTGCAAAACCCCATGCAAGCCTTTGACGGTCTGCCCAT
>ERZ773104.4487-NODE-4487-length-11594-cov-40.296386_pt1 | contig 11594 bp, 6 predicted proteins | sample MGYA00511920_ERZ773104 | MGnify/ENA primary metagenome ERZ773104 (study PRJEB29015, sample SAMEA2737857) | human gut metagenome | biome: human gut; feature: human-associated habitat; material: faeces | place: China | collected 2012 ...
GACGCTACTATTCCCGGCCGGATGTCATTGATTACGACATTATGGACTATACCGGGCTGCAGGAGCATGTGGAGAATGGCATACTGTGCGTGGATGTGGAGTTACAGGTCAGACTGGTGTATCTGCGAGGTGGCCGGATCACATCCGCATATCAGAAGGATACCTTCTCCCTCAGCCACAACGACAGAGTCATGACCCTGGACAGCGGGATCCACGTGATCAAATGCCCCAAATGCGACGCCAATATTGATGTGACCAAAGGCGTGTGTGAATATTGCGGGAGCGAGATCGACAGCCTGCAGGAATGGAAGCGGATAAAAAAATAAGATTTGGGAAAAAATGTTGTTCACGCTCAAAAAATGCATTATAATTAAAAATACAAAAATGTTGATGGAGATTACATTTTTGCATTACAAAATGTTGATTGCAAACACTAAACGTAATAGAATATGTTGATTTGAGGTGCTTTATGCTGAAAAGAAAAGCGACAGATTACATTAAAAACTGGTTAAATACAAAAGACAGAAAATGCCTGGTAGTCCAAGGAGCCAGACAGACTGGGAAGACATACATCATCGAGCGGTTTGCAGAGGAAAATTTTGAGGAGCTGGTTGAAATTAATTTCAAACAGATGCCCTCGGCAATGGAGATTTTTTCCGGAGATCTTACGGTAGACAATATGGTTATGGCTATGCGTTTCCGTTTTCCGGACAAGAAAATTATCCCCGGGAAAACTTTGATTTTTCTGGATGAAATCCAGGAATGTCAGGAAGCGATCACATCACTCAAATTCTGGGCGATCGATAACAGATATGATGTCATTACTTCAGGGTCACTTCTGGGAATTGATTATAAACGCGCATCGTCCTATCCTGTTGGCTATGTTGATTATCTGAGAATGTACGGGATGGATTTCGAGGAATTTCTCTGGGGAATGGGGATTTCCGAAGATATGATAGGGAAGCTTTGTGGATATCTGCACTCTAAAACGGTAATTCCGGAGGCGATTCATTCGCAAATGATGAATTACTACAGACAGTATGTTGCGACAGGCGGTATGCCGGAAGTAGTACAGAAGTATATAAATACAAAGGATTTCAGAGAAGTTGACAAGGTTCAAAGAAGTCTTTTACAAGGATATCAGTACGATATAGCCCATTATGCAACCGCAGAAGAAAAGGTCAAAGCAGAGAAGTGCTATCTGTCGCTTGCAAAGCAGCTGTTAGATAAGGAAAACCATAAATTTCAATATAAAGAGATTGAGCATGGAGGAAGAGCACAAAAATATTATTCGAGTGTTGAATGGCTGCTTCGGGCAGATATGGTGCAATTATGCAAATTGGTGACAGATGTCAGATTCGATCTGGACGATTATGCAAGAGATGATTTTTTCCGGGCATATACAACCGATCTGTCATTGCTGATGGCGATGAAGGACTTTTCCTTAAAGCAGCATATTGTAGAAAATACTTTGACCGGGAATTCCAAAGGTGGTATCTATGAATGCGCAATAGCAGATGCTCTATATAAGAAGGGATATCAGATCTATTTTTATAAAAATGAGACAGCGAGAAAAGAAATCGATGTTATCATCCAAAAAGACGGAAAACTCGTTCCGATTGAAGTCAAGAGCGGAAACACTCAGGCAAATTCATTAAAATGGCTTATGAAAAATAATCGAGATATATCGTATGGATATAAATTTGCGGATGGTAACATCGGCGTGAGCGAAGAGGGGATCATTACGTTACCACTATATATGGTTGCGTTTATTTAGAGGAAAAACGGATGGAACATTTTGAACAGATCAACGAAACTTCTTACTTGTCGGTACAGAATGCATCGATATACCGGAAAATTATGAGATGCTTTTACAGGGAATACGAAAAGATGCATTTTCAGCTGTATAAAGAAGATATTTACAGGTTCTTGAAAGAGGATGAAGCATTCGAAGCGTATTCCATGGAGCAGCTGGTTCAGGATCTGGAAGCACTTGTTAAGTGGAAAAATCTTACACCGATACAGGATCCGGGCAAAGTGTACACAATAGCGGATTATAAAAATAAGCAATACCGCTATACGATGTCGGAATATGCTGTGGAGATCGAGCGTCTGACGGTACGTTTGGAAAATTTATTTCTGGAATCGGGAAATCTATCGACCAACTTTTTTGTCCGTCTGGAGAGAAGTCTGGATGAGACGGAGAACATGGAGAATGCAGAGCTTCGCACGGTGAACGAATGGTGGCAGACGCTGCAGGAGGATTTTAAACGACTCAACCAGAACTATCAGGATTATCTGCGGGACTTTTACTCCGGGAAAACGGAAAAACTGATGAAATCCGTGGAATTCATGGTTCATAAGGACAAATTTATCAAATACCTGAATGAGTTTGTGCAGGAATTGCAGCGGCATTCCAAACGGATGGAACAGCTGCTGGAAAAGAATACAGAGTGTATGGAGAATACGATTCTGGAGCGGGTTGTGGCAAGTGAACTGGATATTCCCCACGCACTGTTGGAAATACATGGCAACGCCGAGCCGAGCATACGGGAAAATGTATACGGAAAATGGTATTCCCTGAAAAACTGGTTCGTGGACGGACGGGGACAGGAATGCGAAGCTAAAAAAGTATTGAAGATCACCAGCGATATTATACGCAACATTATTCAAAATGCAGCCCTGATCGTACAGGTTCAGAACTGGGGCATCAGCCGAAAGGATGATTATAAAAAATTTCTGGAATTGTTCTTGAAATGTGAGGATCTGGAGGAAGCCCATAAATTGTCGGCGCATGTCTTCGGAGTGCAGCAGATTGAGCATTATAAGACTAATATTCCGAGAGACGAGGATGGTATTAATAACAGTGTTTATCAGGAAGAGCCGGCAATGTTTTTGCTGAAGCCACACACGAGAGGGTATCGTGAGAGAAAAGACAGAACAGGTTTTGCCGATAAATCGTTAGAAAAAATGGCACAGCGGGAAAGCTACCTGCGACAGGCGCAGAAGCAGAAGGAAGTGGTACTCCGGTATATTAGGGAGAAGAAGATTCGGTTTGCGGAGATTGATGAAGTGGTTTCCGAAGACACACGCGCCATTTTCCTGCAGTGGATCGCACAGGCTAATATGAGTTCGGAGAAGATGGGACGGACGGAATACGGACAGGAGTATCAACTGAGGGAAAAGGAAGGCAGCTGTGTACTGAAATGCGAAGACGGCGATCTGAAAATGCCGGATTATACATTGGAGTTTAAATAAGTATGAATGAAATCAGAACCTTAATGGAAAAATTCTGGATCTGCCGGGACAGTGACAAGGAGACTTTCTATAAAGTAAAACGGGACATTCCGAACTTTCAACGTTTTATCAGAGAACAACTGGGATGGAAGCTGATACATACAGAGAAGCTGTTAAAACTGGAGAAGAGGCCAGCGCATGCAGAAGCATTTATGGGAATCAGTGAATTTACGGATATTCGGGACTACTGCATACTATGTGTGGTGTTGATGTATCTGGAGGATGCCGAGGAGGGCAGGCAGTTTTTGCTGTCGGAACTGATTGACTATGTGGAGACACAACTGAAAAATTACATGCCGGTGGACTGGACTTCTTTTACACAGAGAAAATCACTGGTCCGCGTATTGCAGTATATGGAACGGCTGCAGATGCTCAGAGTGTATGAAGGAAAAAGTGAATCCTTCAGCCAGGAAGCCGGGCAGGAAGTACTGTATGAAAATACAGGCTATTCGAAATATTTTACCAGTAGCTTTACTACCGACATTTCCGGATATGAATCCTGGAAGGATTTTGAAAAGACAGATTTTGAGGAATTTGAGGAAAACAGAGGATCACGACGTATTAACCGGGTATACAGGCAGCTGGCAGTCTGTCCGGCACTTTACTGGGACAGTACAGAGGACGCTGATGCACTATACTTGAAAAATCAGAGACAATGGGTCGGCAAATATTTGCGGGAAAATTTGGGTGGTAATCTGGATATCTATCGTAATGCGGCATTTCTTACACTGGATACAGATGACTGCTACGGAAACGTGCACCCGAGAGATGCCCAAATCTCGGAAAGCGTCCTGATCGTATGTGCAGAGATACAGAGGCAATTGACAGAGGGACAATTGGAATTACAAGAGGATGAATGTATTGCAATGACAAAGCAGGCATTTTCCCGGATTATCACAAACTGTAGAAACAAGTGGAAGAATGCATGGAGCAAGGAATATTGCGAAATGGACGAGGACAGGCTTGTGGAAACCATTTTAAAGTATATGACGGACTGGATGATGGTACGCAGTGAGGAGGAACGGATCACTGTATTGCCTGCGGTGGGCAGGCTGGCAGGACAGTATCCTTCCGATTACAAAGGAGACGGAGAAGAATGAACGAACGTTGGAAAATGAACCGGATCGGGTTTGTGAATTTCTGGTTATATGACGAAGAGGACTTTGAATTCGAGGATGGGAAACTGCTTCTGCGCGGACAGAACGGCTCCGGAAAATCCATCACGACACAGAGCTTTATTCCGTTTGTACTGGACGGAGACCGTACCCCCAGCCGACTGGATCCGTTTGGTTCCAGTGACCGCCGGATGGAATACTATTTTTTGGGAGAAGAGGGCAAGGAGGAGTCTACCGGTTATCTGTTTCTGGAATTTTGGAAAGAAGACTCCGGAGAGTACCGCACCATTGGAATCGGACAAAAGGCAAAACGCGGAAAACCGATGGATTTCTGGGGCTTTGTGATCCTGGACGGGCGCAGAGTGGGATATGATCTGTGGCTGTATAAGGAAGTGGGATCCAACAAAATTCCCCGGGATAAGCGTGAGATGAAGGCGGAACTGGGCGAAGATAATTTTTTCACAGACAGCCCGTCGGAATATAAGAAGCATGTCAACCAGTATATTTTCGGTTTCCGTAAGGAAGAACAGTATGAGCAGTTCATCAAACTGTTGGTGAAGGTGCGGGCTCCCAAACTTTCCAAAGAGTTTAAACCGACCAAGGTATATGATATTCTGAATGATTCCCTGCAGACTTTGACGGATGAGGATCTGCGCCCTATGGTAGATGCGATGGAAAAGATGGATGAGATCCAGGATAGTCTGGAGATGCTCAACCGTGCTTTCGATGATGTGAAGATCATCCGCAATGAATATACCCGTTACAACCAGTATATGCTGGCAAAAAAGGCTCAGGGTTACCTGAACAAGAAGCAGGAAGTGGAGAGAGAACAGGGAATACTGGAGGGGAAGGAACAGCTGCAGCGTGAGGCACAGGAAAAACAGAGCCGGGCAGCACAGGATACGGAGAGACTTACGGCAGAGAAAAAGCTGAAAGAAACGGAGCACAATGCGCTTCTGGATCCGGAACTCGAGGATGCAGACCGCAAGCTGGAGAAATTCAGGGCAGAGTATCAGGAGGCTGCGGATGGAGAACAACGCTGGGAGAAAAAGATCGAGGATGGCAGGGAACGGATCCGGGATGAAGAGATGACTCTGAAAAAGCTGGAGGAACAGATGGAACTCCGCCGGGATACCTTGAAGGAAAAGCGGGAAGAACTGGAGGAACAGCAGGAAATCCTGCAATGGGAACATCATGAGAAGGCGAAAGAGAAAATCAGCCTGGAAGAATACGAAGAAGGAGATGAGATTGCAGAGCAGCTGCAAATATGGAAAAATCAACTGACATCAGGAAGGACAGCTCTCGGACAATATGAGCTGATATTAGGACAGTACGAGGAAGCCGCCAGTCTTCTGGAAGAGACGAAGAAGAAAAAAGCGGAGGAAGAACAACGGCTGGAGATGGCAGAAGAACAGGTGTCGGACAGAATCGATGCATGGATCACGGAAGTCTTTCGCAGAGCGGAGACCTCCGGGGAATGGCATCCGGAACGTGAGATCCTCCTACAGGCGGAACAGAAAGCAAGACAATACGAGACCGTAGCGGATGGCGTGGAGATACAGAGGGATTTCCGTGCAGATTATGAAAGACAGCGTCAGCAGCTTACAGACGAAAAGAATGAGAAACAGTATCAGAGGGAGATTCAGGTAGAACTTCTAAAAGATGTCCGGGAACAGCTGAAGAAGGTGCAGGAGCAGCGGGAACTGGAGCCGGAACGGGATGAGGCAGTCGAAAAATCCAGGGCATCCCTGGCACAGGCGGGAATCACAGCCATTCCGTTTTACAGAACGGTAGAGTTCGCAAAGGAGCTGGATGAGGCAGCCTGTGCAAGGCTGGAGGCACAATTACAGATGTCCGGAATGCTGGATGCGCTGGTGGTGACGAGGGAAGATTTTGCGAAAATAAGAGCGGAGCATCCGGAATTTCTGGATGCGGTTCTGCAGACAGACGGACAGGGCAACAGCCGCTTTTTTGGATTGACAGTAAGTGATGATCTGCCGCAGGAATTGAGAACTCCGGTATTGGAAATCCTCAGTAACATTTATGACGAAGAAGGGACGACACAGGGAATCTGTTTCGGTGCAGACGGCAGCTTCCGGCAGGGAATCTTAGTCGGTAAAGCGCATAAGCAGGCAGCAGAATATGTAGGATATCTCGCAAGAAAACGGAGAAAAGAACAAAAAATCCGGGAACTGCAGGAACAGATAGAAAGCATCAGCAAAACCATAGCAGAATGGGATGCTGAAATTACGCAATTACAGGAACGGATGGACAGGTTACAGGTGGAATACCAGGAGATCCCCGATTTTTCGGAGATTCAGATCGCATTGTCGGAGAAAAGAGAGCTGGAACGTATTCTGGAGACATTGGAGAATGAATATCTGAAACAGCAGGCTCAGGAGCATAGGCTTTCCGAACAAAAGAACCGGCAATATCAGGAGGTATTGAAGCTTTGTAAAATGCTGCCCTATGGAAGAACGGCAGAGGCTTATGAGGAAGCCTGCGGCGCAGCGGAAGAATACGGAAGGATATGGCAAAGTATAAGACGTGAACTACTCCATATGCAGACGGAGCAGATCAGTTGTCTGGATAAAAAAGAACGGATAGACCAATACAACGATGATCTGGAGGAAGCCTATACGGAAAAAAGAACTTACAGTACCCGTGCAGAGGCCTGCGAGATTCAGATCCGCCAGCTGGAAGAGTATCTGAGGAGTCCGGAACTGCTGGAAAAGGCAAACCGGCTGAAACAGGTGAAGGAAGAACTGGAACAGATCAGTAAAAAAATAAATGATTTGGAAAAAGAGATGGCGAAACGTGAAGGAATGTTGCAGGGCTTGCTGAAAGACCTTCCGGAACAAAAAGCAAAACTGCAGGGATTGATTATGGAGGAAACGGCACTCAGAAGCTATTTTGAAGAGGAACTGGATCTGAGACTGATTTTGAACCGGGAAGGCCGCACGGTCTGTGAATGTGCCGAAGAGGCAGTGAAATTAGTAAGTGACAGTGATAAGAATAGAGAGTCTGTTGATATGCTTCAGTCTTTGCATGATAAATATCATAAACATAATGGAAGCCTTGCAAGCTATGGAACGTCCATAGAAGAGTGCTTTGGTGATACAGAAATTGTGGGAGCTATACGTAAGCGATATCGTATTCTCTCTGTCTGGAATGGCAAGAAAGTATATCTGGAGGAATTTTACAATATCCTGAAGACCGCCATCGAAGAGACGGAACTGCTGATACAGAAAAAGGACCGGGAGCTTTTCGAAGATATCCTGTCCCAGACGATCAGCCAGCAGCTTACGGACCGCATAGCAGAGAGCAGAAAATGGGCAAAAGACATGTCGAAGCTCATGCAGGAGATCGATACCTCTATGGGCCTTCGCTTTTCGCTGGAATGGAAGCCATGCAAAGCTGACAATGACAAAGAACTGGATACGGCGGATCTGGAGCAGATCCTTTTGCGCGACAGAGAGCTGCTTACCCTGGATGATATTGAAAAGGTAGCAGGTCATTTCCGCAGCAAAATCCGTGCAGAAAAGGCAAAACTGGAAGAGACGGGAACGATCATCAATTACATGGAGCTGGTAAGAGATGCCCTGGATTACCGGAAATGGTTTGAATTCCAGATGTTTTACCGGCGCGGGGATGAGACGAAGAAGCCACTGACCAATGCTGCGTTTAACCGGTTCAGTGGAGGTGAAAAAGCAATGGCAATGTATGTGCCGCTGTTCGGAGCAGTAAACGCACAGTATAAAAAGGCGGATAATAAAGATCACCCCAGAATTATTGCACTGGATGAGGCATTTGCCGGTGTCGATGACAAGAATATCAAAAGTATGTTTGAACTGGTCCATAAGCTGGATTTTGATTATATCATGAATTCCCAGGCTCTGTGGGGATGCTTTGAGACGGTCAAAGGTCTTCGGATCGCGGAACTGCACCGCCCGGAGAACTCCCAGGTGGTATCGGTGATCCGGTATACATGGAACGGACATGAGAGGATTCTGGATGAACAATAATGAAGCATGTGCGGCATATTTTAAGGGAAATCCGGCGTACAGAAGGTGCTTTTCGGAATTTGAAAAGAAATGGAATTCTTATGGAAGAGCAAAAGGAATCATTACACTGAAGCATACTTCCGAAGAAGAACGGAGAGCCATCGGCGGGATACTCGGAAAGACGTTTTATGAAGATGCCATACGTTTTCCTTTTACGGAATTTGAAAAAGGACTGCAATCCACAAAATTTGCTCCTGTAAATTTCGAAGAGGTTCTGGAAGCATATTTTGGCAGAAAAATGATAACCACGCAGAAGATGCGGATGGAGGAAGAGCGTAGCAGGGCGGAATTATTTGAAACGGTGGAAGGCTGTCTGGCAGAGGGTGCCGGTCCGGATTCAGTTGTTGTCTCCTGGCTGCGGGAAATGTATTCCAAAAAGAAGTATGGCTATCAGACAGTGATCAGAGAATACGGAAGAGACAGAGAACGGACGGAAAAACTGTTGAAAACCGTAGGAAGAGCACTTGTTCTGCTGGAAGATATTCGAGAGACGCAAGAGGAATATCCTCTGGCAGTATTTTCCGCGGAGATATCCGGCAATCCTCACTATTTTGATCAGGGAACGACTGCGGGGCAATTATTAGTCCATGGAGTGTGCTACGCTGCGAGGACAGATTATCCGGAAAACGCTCATCAGTGGAGGGAATTACTACTATCCAACGGTATTGTACCGGATAATATTTCCTCTATCGTGCATATCTATGGATTGCGATTACAGATTGGCGGTGACTGGCACCCGGCGTACGATGCCTTTTGCAGAAGACAGGAGCCCTGTGCGGTTACCATGGAAAATCTGCAGGAGCTGACAGCGGTACAACCGACAGGAGATAGGGTTTATATTGTAGAAAATGAGATGGTGTTCAGCTACCTGCTGAAGCACCTGGAACAAAAGAATGTGACATTACTATGTACTTCAGGACAGCTGCGGAGCGCTGCAGTGAAGCTGATTCCTTTTCTACTGGATAGTGGGGCAGAAATCTATTATAGCGGAGACATCGATCCGGACGGAATCCGGATCGCCGACAGACTCTGGAGAAAATACGGTGACCGGATCCGTGTGTGGAGAATGGCGCGTAGAGATTATGAGAGAAGTCTTTCAGAAGAAGTGATTGGAAATATTTCTATGAAAAAGCTGGAGACCGTTGAGAATCCGATTCTCCGTGAGACGGCAGAAGAGGTAAGGAAGAAGAAAAAGGCGGGGTATCAGGAGAATATATTAACAGATCTGGTGGAAGACATGGATGGGAAGTAAGCGTCAAACTAGAAGCAGGCATCGTATTTTAATGGGAAAGAGAATGCACCCAGCGAGACGAAGGTGTTTGAATAGAAAAGATCATAAAATGTGATAAAATGCAAAAATATGGCTCATGAAATGTGATAAAATGCAAAAATATGGCTCATGAAATGTGAGAAACGGCATCGAGATCGGTCTTCTACCCCGTGGAGATCCATACCGCGAACCCCGTGGGCAGAGCGAATATGGAGAGCGTGCTGGCGAGGTACTGGAGAGAGGAGTACTGGTAAAACACAATACTCGAAAAAAGCAAAATAAAACTGCCGAAAAATACAAAACAAAATAGCCGAAAAATACAAAATAAAACTGCCGAAAAATACAAAACAAACTTGAATAAATTATTTAAAAAATGTTATACTAGCAGTAAAAGGAGTGTATAGCATATGGAATATATCAGGCGAGTTGTAGACGATGAAATAGATAGAAAAACAGAAGCGTTTAATGCGGTAAGCATTATTGGTCCGAAAGGGTGTGGTAAAACGAGAACTGCCAAGGAACGTTGCAAAACGGTTATTGAGTTCCAGGATGAGGATAAAAGAGATGGATACATTGCTGTGGCGGAGACGGCGCCCAAGCTTTTTTTAAAAAATGAGAAACCGATTTTGTTTGACGAGTGGCAGGATGCTGTAAAAATATGGGGAACTATCCGAAAAGATTGCGACGACCATCCGGAAAATGTTGGACAATATTTTCTGACAGGTTCGGCGAGCAAAAAGATAGATACCCCCCATACGGGAACGGGAAGAATAACGGAAATTACAATGTATCCCATGACATTATGGGAAACAGGTGAGTCAAATGGGAAAATATCTTTGGCAAAAATTCTTGAAGATCCAAACTATGATATAGATGGAATTATGTCGGAGACAAATCTGGAACAGTTATTTTTTGCAGTGTGCCGAGGTGGATGGCCGAGGTGTCTGGCATTATCAAAAGATAGCGCTAAATTGGAAATTGCAAAAGATTATTATAGGCAAATTATCCATAAGGATATTACAGCTATTGATGGGGTGAAGAGAAATCCCGAATGGACAAGAGCACTATTATGGTCATATGCAAGAAATATGGCAACTACCGCAAAGAGAACAAGTATTTATGCCGATATTAAGGCAACCCAAAATGTAACGGATATAACACTTGCATCATATATTGATGCGCTGGAAAGCTTATTTGTTATAAAAGATATTGATGCCTGGACACCACAGATTCGTTCAAAAACGGCAATAAGGACAGCGAAAAAGCATATTTTTATTGATCCGTCTATCGGATTAGCGGCTCTTGGTATTAATCCGGAGTATTTTTACAATGATTTAGATTTATTTGGTCATGTTTTTGAAAATTTGGTTTTAAGAGATCTGCTGGTATATGCAGAAAATCATAATGCACGAGTACTCCATTATACAGATGATACAGGGATGGAAGCTGACGCTGTATATCAAATGGAAGATGGAAGATATGCGCTTATTGAGATTAAGACAGGTGCCAACAAGATACCTGATGCTGAAAAATCTCTCTTAAAATTTAAAGAAGTGATTCAAAAATATAATCAAAGTGCCATCAAAAATGTGGATCATCCACGAGCTGTCTATAGGGAGCCATCTGCACTGATTGTGATATGTGCGAATGCACCTATGGCATATACAACGGATATGGGAGTCAAGATCGTTCCAATTGGCTGCTTGAAAGATTAAAAAAGTTTGTAAGATTCTGTCGCATATTGTCATGTATATAATAGAGGGAGCAATTTTACATAGATTGCAGTATTCCTAAAAATATGCTATGATACTTTTAAATGAGCGAAAAAAGTAAAAAGAATCAGACAAT
>ERZ773104.4493-NODE-4493-length-11575-cov-3.542101_pt1 | contig 11575 bp, 5 predicted proteins | sample MGYA00511920_ERZ773104 | MGnify/ENA primary metagenome ERZ773104 (study PRJEB29015, sample SAMEA2737857) | human gut metagenome | biome: human gut; feature: human-associated habitat; material: faeces | place: China | collected 2012 ...
CCTCCTCGTATCCTTTTAATGATACTAGCCGTACATACTCCATCATATGCATTTTATTTTTGTAATCTTAAAAAAACTATAACATATTATATTCATGATTTTTTTCCGTTTTTTATTCATTATAGATTTTATATGTTGCTTATGCATACCATATTTTCAGAACTTTTCATCATATTTTCGCGTATTAACACCACTCAAATTGTATATAATAAACAATTTTTTCAAGAAAACTTTGTGAATTATTTTTCATTCTATGTAGCCACGTCGCAATATACTTTTACGAATATCTCTGAGCACACCATTGAAATAGTGTCTACTAACTTTCTTTTGCATCCTCCTTTTCTCCCTAGCATCTATTTTCCAGCATCATCCACCAATATCTGTTGTGTTTTCTCTTTCCCTGATAAATTATTATCCGTACTTTGTTCTGGAATTAAAGCGATGATCGCCAATGCCATTACTAACAACAATGCTGCAATTTTAATAAGATTACTTTTTCCCATGGTATCTTACTCCTTCCCTCTTCATGCAACTTTTTTACTTACCTCACGCTAAGCATACACCATCTATGTTCAAATATTTCTCCGTTTTTTTCATTTCATTTATAATCACTCCAATGATCGATTTTATCTGATTTATTCTAGGTTTCTATCACTACAAAAATTTTTTTTCTTCGACCGCCATTCGACAATTTGTAAATTATGCATAATTTTCACTCATAATTTTTGTGAAAGTTTTTTTCAAAAAAAGAGGATCGCTAAAATAACGATCCTCTCTTGCTACTACTTGCCAAATGCTATCATAACTTATGTACAGTTAGGCATTTCCGCATATTATTTTGCTACTACATACTGAACCCATCTCTTAACATTACTAATACTGTCAGATGCCTCTACCTTTGTAGTAGACTCTTTGCTTTCGACCTTCTTCAGATAATATGTGTATACTTTAGAACGGTCTGCATAACGATACTGTGTTTTATAGGAGGATACCACTTGTCTTGTAGATTCTCCATACCAACATGGAGCACTTCCGTATAAATTGAAATAACCTCCAATTTGTTTTGAATACTGATTACCTACACAGGCAAGCTGAGCTCCCCAACCTCGTTCCTGATAATTGGTGCAAGACTTTCCACCCCACACACCAGAACAAGGTCCGGATGTTCTTCCATCTGCAGATAAATATCTAATGTAATTATACTGCGTGGCATATCCATTAGGAACAGACCGCGTCTCAACCTTTCTAGAATCACTGCCACTAATATTACCATCTGACCAGCCGCTCCAGCCTCCATATGGTCCCCATACCCAAGAAGAATCATATAAGGTATAACCTGCTACCGAACTATTGCTAGACGTAATTTTTGTTGTGTAATCATACGTCCACTTTTCGCCAACAATTGTAGCATTATCTGGAACTTCTGATTCCAATACCCAATCCATGGAACCATACTTTAACTTATTGTAACTGTCCTCATTAATTGTCACAAGTTTTCCACTTGTAAAGTTCAGCAAAGAATCGCCTTCCACTTTACCGTAAATCATATAGTCACCTGTCAATACTAATTTACCAACAATATTAGCATTCAATCTCGTCAAGGACACATCTTTGGACAATACAACGTTAGAACTTGTCGACTCCAACTTAATCGTACCATATAACGAAATATCTGTCTTATCAGCAGACAATATCATGGCAAATCCATTTGTCTTAGCGGATATTCTTGCCAAATTCAGTTTTTCAGAAGAACATACAATCGGAGCTGATTTATTGTCTTCAAACACAAAACCGTTCAGTGTAGTTTCTTTAGCATCGGAAGAAATCTTAAGTCCTTTATATGCTTTATTACCACCATTCAATTCAAAATAATCTGTTGATTTGGTTATATCATATGTCTTATTTGCTAACGTATCTTCCATATCAGCCAGATTAACAATTAACTTGGTAGCTCCTGAGGTAATTGCCGCATTGGCAATATCACTATTCTTGGCATTTACTGTAACTTTTCCTGCTCCGGTAAATGCATTTTTGCCAAGCTTCTTAATGTTTGTAGTTACCGTAAAATCATCCAAACTACTACATCCACTAAACGCCTTATCGCCAATAGTTTGTAGTCCCTCTGCCTTGACAGAAGTAAGTGATGAACATCCTTCGAAAGCTTGATCCGGTATTTCCGTAATATGCTTGCTAAGTTTGATCGACTTAAGCTTATCATTTCCGGCAAAAGCATCTTTTTCGATACCAACAATCTTAACAACAGACGTTGTACCGTCTCCGTTTTCAGTAGAGATATAGTCCGGAATATACACATCGGTTCCTTCGCCAGTATAGTCTACAACCGTACCTGTTTCACTATCATAAACAAGTCCCTTGGATCTTAGCAAAGCATTATCAATATACTGGTTTACTTCAAACGGAACTTCAAATGGTAAAATTCCATTTTCATAATCATCAAAGCTATGTGTCTGTTTCGAATAGTCAATGAAATCATATGTGTCATCATCCTGTACACCATATGTATATACATAATAGGAACTAGACGCAATATCATATCCTACAACTGCAAAGACATGAATTGTTCCAGCGCATACCATTCTGTAATATCCCTCTGGAGCCTCCGCATTCGAATACGTCTTGGAAGTAGTTTCCGTCTTTTGTGTCGAATATGTCAATGCGGTAGCATATTCCTGTGAGGATGAAGAGGTATTACTTGACGAAGATGCTGTTGTTTCCGATCCTCCCTCTGAATGGCTCTTGTTATATCCATATGTATCACTTACTTTACTACTTAAAGCTGTAGAGTTCGTACTACTCTCACTGGATGAGTTGCTTTTCTGTTTACTTGATGAATTATTCCATGTTTTACTCTTTGACTTTTCAGTAGTATTGTCTTGATTTGCAGTTAGGCTTGCATCAATTTTAGCCTCTGTTCCTAGAGCTTCAGTTCCTATACTTGTCCCTATTGATGCTGATATACCTGTTTTGTCAACAGTTGAATCATTCTTATTAGTAGTTTTTTCCTTTCCCTTAACAGTCACAACACTATTCTCGGAAACTTTGCTACTAGAATCTTCTACTACCTTTCCACTTTCATCCGTATGAGTCTTAACAAGTGTCAAACTGTCATTCCAATCTTTTGATAGAGTCCAAGATGTTGTTTCAGTTGTTGAATGCGCCAGTGAATTAACAATAGAATTCGATGTACTTTCATTAATTGTTCCACTTGATGTTATAGTCTCTGAAATTGTTAAACCACTTGTATTTCCAAAATCCTTAATGGTATATAAAGGAACATTCTCCATCTGCCCAATTTCATATGCAAATAAATACTGTCCATCTTTATCATTTTCATAAATAATCGGTTCACCTAATTGTTTTACCGGTCTTGTCTGATTTCTCTTACTGGTCCAGTTTGCATGTAAGGTAATGTTTCCGGTTTTACCCAATGGAATCTTATCAACAAGATTATCTTTCTCATCGGTCCATCCCATAAATGTATAGCCAAACCACTCAGGATTTGTCAATGTCGCACCCTCATTTACCTTGTATTTAATGCTATCCACTTTTGCCAATGGTGAATCAAAAGTAATCGTATACTCTCTTGCTGTCCAATGCGCATACAGATCAATATTACCCGTTTCGCCTGCGGCAATCTGTTTTATCTGCTTGGCATTAGAACCTTCTCCATCATACCAGCCTTCGAAAATATAACCTTCACAACTAATATTCTTCAATGTTAAACCAGTTTCAGAGCTATAGGTATTCGGGTTTGTATTTTCAATTTCCTGCTTCTGCAAATATGCATCATCCTCATACAGATGATAGGTAATAGAATTCTCTGAATTCTCCAATGGTGGAACAACTTCCTGTTTTACTAACACTGCGCCACACTCACCACAATGTGATCCTTCTGTTAGCCCTGTACTTTCTGTAGTAGCAGCTACTGCAGCATCTACCACGGAAACATGTCCCTTAGCTGGAATTACAGTATCTTCCAATTTGATATTATTAAGACCTTTTTCGTCGCTATAATATTTACCACAAGAGGTGCAGTAATAATAAGCCTGATTACCCTTTTCAGTACAAGTAGCTTCCTTTGCCTCAACCGCCTTCATGGTATGGGTGTGCTTCTCCGTTGTTGTACCAAGATTTACACCATATCCACCTGCAATATATCGACGCACAAGAATGACATCTGCTGAGTTAATTCTTCCATCCTCATTGACATCACAAGCTTTCTCGTTAATAGTCTGCTCATATCCACCTGCTATCTGTCTTCTCATCATAATGACATCTGTAGAATTAATTTTGTTGTCCTCATTAAGGTCACCTGGTGTAAATGCAGAAATTCCAATTTCGCCATCTTCTGTTTTTACATCTACAGCATTCAAATCTGCATCAACCATATCTCCAGCGTCACAAGATACACTAATCTTATAGCTTTCTCCTGATTTTGCAGTGTCGCTCACCTTAAAAGAAAGTTTTAAGATGGTGCCATCTTTGATGTCATCCGCTGTTATTTCCTGTCCATCCCATACGAATTTACATGGAGACTGTATTTTTCCCGGTTTTGTCAATACTAGAGAAGAGAACGCATCTCCTGCAGTTGCATCAGTAAGCGTCAGACCCTCATCATATTTCAAACTAACAGCTGCTCCTAATATTCCCGGATTATCTTTTACATCAACAGTAACATCTACTGTTGCACCAGGCTTCGCTGTCTGACTTTGCACAGAAAGCGTAACCTGTTTTTTAGCTGTGTCTGCCTTTACATAATGCGACGGACAACCGGTCACAATCATAGCAGCAGCAAGCACACTGACAATAATTTTTTTTGCTATTTTCATAAATGCTCCTTTCTCACATCTAATGTTAAGATGCGTCTTTTACTATAGTTATTGTTCCATTGCGTAATTCCAGATCAATTGGCATTAAATCGCCATTTACAATATCACCGGAATTATAATAAAATCCAATGTCATACTCTCCTTCTGCAGCTTCTTCTGAAACATCAAAGGTCAATAACAGCATTACACCGTCTTTTACATTATCTTTGGTGATTGATTCACCATCCCACGTAAATTTGCAATTATTTTTTAGGATATTTGCCTTTGTCATAACTAATGCATCTTTAAGTGCATCTCCATTTGAGGCATCTGTTAACGTCAGAATTTTGTCGTTATAATCTATCCCCAAAGTCATGCCCAAAATTCCAGGATTGCAATTAATATACACCGGTACTTGTACTGTTTTCGCACCTGGAGATGTCTTTACATCTCCGACAATAATTGCCGAAGTCATATCCTTCTCATACGTTGCTGTGACAAGCAAATCCTCTGTCACGTTATCATACGCCTTATCCCATGATTGGAAATTATAACCTATTCTCTTTGGAACATTTGGTGCAACTGCAGCTTTCCCAGCCTCCACAGTTTCTTCTTTCAGGACTGTATTATCATAATCCACAAACTTCACCTTGAACGTTCCTGTAGGACTTGCCGTAGGCTCACTACTTGGCTTAGCACTTGGTGCTACCGTAGGCTGCACTGTCGGTTTACTACTTGGTGGCACTGTTGGTATTGTTGTTGTCCCTGGGTTCTTTGTTGGTTCAGGTTGTCCAGAAGACGAAGGTAACTGTATGTATTTTAGTCCCTCAAAACAAAAGGAAACTGATATTACATCACCTTTATTCACAGGTATTTTCTGTGTACCAAGTGTTTCAGATGCATCATCAACATAGTCATATGGATTCCTTAACTCAAAACGATAATACCCATTTTCATCACTATCAAACCACCCTTCACCCAATTCGAGAGAACGATCATTGATCTTAACTTCTGTAACGAAACCAAACATTTTATCTTTAACATCGTTATATTTCATGTTGGTATCAACCGTCAATACCGCGATATCCGTGTCTGCATTTTGTACGGTATATGTTGCAGTATATGTTCCATCCTCTGTAATATAAACTGCACCATCTTGATATCCAAATCTATAATCTTTCCAAGTTTTTCCAGCATATCCTATTGCTGCCTTAACTGCCGGTCCGGTTGGCTCCGGAGACGGTGTTATTGTTGGCGCATTTGTCGGAACCGGTTGTGTAGAAGCTTTAGGAGTTTCTGTAACACTTGGTTGTTTTGTCACAATCGGCTTCTTCGTTGCTGTCGGTCGCTTCTTTATTGGCTGCACAACGATGCGGCAAGAAGCCTTTGCTTTTTTGTTTTTCTTGGAAATAGCAGTGATTTTTACTGTACCAGCTCTTTTTGCCTTAACAACACCTGAATTGCTAACTGTCGCAATACGTTTATTGCTAGATTTCCATTTCACTTTTTTAGTTGCTTTATTAGGCTTTACTTTCTTTACTTTCAGCCTGTACTTTTGCCCAACAAGCATCTTTTTGGTTTTCACAGACAAATATATTTTTTTGGGTTTCTTTGTCTGTTTTGCATCTGCATTTGGTGCAATACTTAACACAGTCAAACACATGATCAGACCAATTGCCAGATGCTTTTTCATCTTTGAAACATAATCAAGTTTCATCACTATCCCTCCTTCTGTATTTTTTGACCATTAATGTGTAATTGTTATTTTTCCATTTGCGATTAATGGTGACACGGGCAATAAATTTTTATCTATCACATCTCCTTCCTCATATTTTATTTTTATTTGATACACTCCCGAAGTCGTTGACTTAGGAATGTCAAATAACAACTTTGCTATCTCTCCATCCTGAATTTGATAGTCCTCAATCTGCTGTCCATCCCACATACATTTACAGCCATTCTTTAATTTTCCTGCTTTTGTTAATGTCAAAATATCTTTGAAAGCCTTTCCATTTTTAATATCTTTCAATTTCAGCCGGCTGTCATCATAATATACAGACCAAGTCATTCCCAAAATTCCAGTGTTGTTTGCTATTTTTACCGGTACCTTCACATTAGTTTGTCCTGGCTGCACTTTAACATTTGCAACTGTTATCCTAGTTACCGTATTGTCTTCTTTATAAAGTGCTTTTATCTGTAAATCAGATTTTATATGTTCATAAGATTTATTCCATTTATCAAAACGATAGTTCTTTCTTTCCTTTACCATTGGGGGTGTTGCATTTTTATTTTGTAATACAATTTCTGTTTTTAACACATTATTGTCGTAATCAATAAATGTAACCTTATGTGTACGTTGACTGCTTTTTTGCTTTTTATCAGATTTTCCAACTGCAATGCGATTTCCATCCGAAAGATGAAGCATCAGCTCACGATTGTCATCCGTGGCGTAACCAACCACTCTAACGCGATCTTTTTCTGCATAATGTTTTTTCTTTGTCAGGGAATACTGTGATATTTTTTGTTTACCAATCTGACAATTCTTCTTATCAATAACCACCAACTTATCCAATAGCGAATCGCACCATTCTTTCTCTGACCCCTCAAAATTATTATCTCCAATTACATGCGTAATAGCATTTTGTCGGCTCGCTATATAGATGCCTCCTAATGCCAATGCCACAGCTATAACACTTGTCCATACAATTTTTTTATTAAATTTCATCTGTAATAATCACTCCCAGCTTAAATTTTATATTTTTAACGTTCCTATCATACCCTATCGTTTACCATTGAAATTTCCAATTTTTTCAATATCTTTCATTGACCTCGATTTGATTAAATCCGCTCTATTTCTGCATCTTATTTTTATGCTGATCATGTTCATTCCTCATTACACCGGGTGAATTGTATAATTTGCACAATTTTCACATGTGAACTTTGTGAAACTTTTTCGTAAAAAAATATATTTTTGCCCCGCCGTCTTAACCTTACAATTCTTCAGCTCGCTTTCTATAAACATCCGTACTATAAAAGAGACCGCCAATCGGCGGTCTCCTCTATATCCCACAACACTTATCTTTCTTTAATTCCTTGATATTCCTATTTTACCTTGATCTTTACGCTCTTCTTTTTGCCACTGCCATCGGTTGCATAAACTGTAATCTTCACAGTACCTTTTTTCTTGGCCTTAACTACACCCTTTGCAGATACTGCAGCTATCTTCTTATTAGAAGATTTCCAGCAATACTGCGTGGATGCCAGCTTTTTGCCCGGTTTTGCTTTTACCTTTAATTTCAGCTTTTTGCCTTTCTTAAGGTTACGCTTTCCTGCCTTAACGGTAAGTTTCTTTACGGGCTTTTTCATGACTTGGATACGAACTTTTTTGCTTAATCCATTGGCAGTTGTAATCGTAATGACTGCCTTGCCTGCTTTTTTGCCTGCTTTTACAGTACCATTTGCCGTTACTTTCACGATGGATGGTCGGCTGCTCTTAAACGTTAGTTTTTGACTTGCAGCATTTCTCGGAACCCACTGAACAGTAAGTTTCATTTTTTTCTTAGCAGCAAGTTTATAGCGAGAACCCACTGCAATTTTACCTGCTCCCTTAACTTTGGCATACACAACAAATCCTTTCGCCGTTACACTTGGTTGTCCCAGCTGATGCGATGGCGTCGCACTCGGACTTGCACTTGGGCTCACGCTTGGGTCTGTGCCCGGATTCACACTTGGACTTGTACTTGGGCTCACGCTTGGCGTTGTACTCGGTTTCGGACTCGGCGCTATGCTTGGACTCACGCTTGGCGTTGTACTCGGTTTCGAACTTGGTGCTGTGCTTGGGCTCACGCTTGGTTTTGTACTTGGTTTTGCACTTGGTGCTGTGCTTGGGCTCACGCTTGGCGTTGCACTCGGTTTTGTACTTGGCTCTACCGACCCATTTGCCTTTGCACCGCTAACAGCAAAGGTAATTTCCACTGTATTGTTTCCCTGATACGAAGCGTTATTAAAGGAAGCTTTTTTCTGTCTTTCTGCCGACACATCCTGAATATGTGTCATGACATCTGCCCAAATATTAATAAAAGAAAAATCAAACACATTATTTGATAGTCCATCGGATGCTGCCGATTTCAGACTGCCATCATAGGTATACGTGTCATCTTTGATCGTGTACTGTTTCCCATTTACTGCTATTGATTTCAGCGTAATAACTGCATAGTTAAGTGCCGAATCTGCCGCTTCGGCCGCCTGTATATCTTTGATATATAATGAACCGATATTTTTAAGCTGCGTATCTGTCGGCTTAACAGATAACGTGAATTCTTCGTCTTTCGTTGAAATATCTGCACTTTGTTCACTAGCGATCGTCGTCCAGCCGGATGTATCTAACATATACAGCTTTGTCCGTATATAGGAAGGTTTTGGCACGGTCACTTTGCACGTTGCCTGACATCCGGCCGCAATCGCTGCCGTAATTGTGCAAGTACCTGCACCTACTGCTGTGACTAAACCGTTGGAATTTACTGTAGCAACTTTCTCATCATCGGATGTCCATTTAATAACATCTTTGCTGTCAGATGGTGTTAAGGTCGCATTAAGCTGTGTTCCCTCATCCCCAACATGAATCGTGATTTTCTGCTGATCCAAAGCTATCCCGGTTGCCGTGGAAGATGCTCGATAAATCTCCATCATTGCATCAATAATGTCTTGATGCGTTACCTGACAAGAATACCGATTTATCAGACAAAAGCCATAGTCACCATCGAATCCATTATCCCATGCAACAGGCACCAGTTCGTACTGTTTTGCATAATAACATACTTTCTGATAATAATCGGCTCGACATGCCTTATTCCGACTATCATAGTTTGCTTTGTTGATGGCTCCAAACTCGCCAATGATAACGCCATATCCCTGTGATACGAATTTATCATTCATTTTCTTAAACTGCGAAGCCATATAACTTTCATCGCCCCAAGTCGGTACTTTGGATTGGTTTGTTGCCTCGCTGCCCCACTGTGTTTTATCGGCTGATTCTGTACCACAAAAATCCCATGGATCGTAGTAGTGCACAGAAATCATAATTCTTTTTTCGCCGGATGCAATATCAGACGATAAATACTGATCCGTTGGCAGCACAAAGCCATAATTGTCTGCCGTATAATTAATGTTTGTATTCCATCCAGGTATCAACAGCCATCTGCGATCGTTGTTGCCACCGGTCTGACGAACCGTATCCACAAAAATCTGATTATAATCATTGATATTGTTATACGCTGTCTTATTTGGAGTACCATAGGTTCCATCAAATTCTTCGTTCATTGACTCAAAAATCAAATGTTCATCATAATTTTTGAAACGATCAGCAATTTGCTCCCAGCATACCTTGTACTTGGCTTTGATCTTGGTCTGATCGCTGCTTGCGCAGAGTAGCCAGCCACCGCTTACCGTTGTGTAACCGTCTCCATGCATGTTAACGATTGCATACATATCGTTCTGTACACAATAGTCTACTACTTCCTGTACATGATCCAGCCATGCAGAATCAATTTTGTATCCATTGTTATCATCGATTTTGCTCAAATAAGATACCGGAATTCGAATTGATTGAAATCCCGCTGCTTTTGCTGCCAAAACAAATTCTTTGGTTAAAACCGGATTCCCCCATGCTGTCTCGTTTGGAGTTCCTCCGCTATTTGCTTCCAGGGAGTTTCCTAAATTATATCCAACACCCATTGCCTCCGTGATCTGTTGTCTGTTTAGATCTTGGAAGGAATCTGTCCCCGCCGTCTTCTTTGTTGAAACTTTGTTTGTCACGCTGGCGACTTTACCATTTTCTGTTACGCTTGCCGCTTTCTTTGTCGAGGTTCTGTCCGTCACGCTAACGATCTTACCTTTTTCTGTTGTACCTTCTGCCTTTCCTGTCGCGCTAGACATTGTAAATGATGTTACAACCATCGCCGCACTTAGCAAGTACGCCCATATTCTCTTTTGTTTTCGCATGTTTTCACCATACCTTTCTATTATTTGTTAAATTCTTTTTCCCACGAACATACACTCTCCTCCGTACAACAAATACGATAAATTGTTCATGCACATCACGTCCCTAAATACTTCCTTCATTATACTACAAAGCAATCTAAGTGGATACACTTTTCTTATATTTTTGTCTTTCTCTCCTACTTCGGTGACTGGATTCTCCATTTTCGTCATTCCAGCTTGCCTTCCTCTTGCTTTGGTTGACTGATTTGACGATTTCTATAATTCCAGCTTGTCTTTCTCACCTATTCCGGTGACTGAATTCTCCATTTTCGTCATTTCAGCTTGTCTTTTTCTTGCTTTGGTTGACTGATTTGTTGATTTTGATAATTCCAGCTTGTCTTTCTCACCTACTTCGGTGACTGGCATCTTAATCTTCAATTTTCCAGTTATTTTATATCGGCTTTCTCCATGACAGTATTCAATCCCCCTCCAAAAAGATATCAAAAAATCTCTCTAGTCCAAATAGATACCAAAAAATCTCTCATCAATCCAAATAGATTTATTGCAGAAAATGACGTTCCATTGCAACAAATAACATTTCCTTGCGTCTATTTAAATGTAACCAGTTCAAACTTCGCACATCCAAATCTACTGCCAGGTCACAGATTGCTTATTATGTCACAAAAATAATAGCTATTTTGCAGCCAACAAGCTGACTTGTTCTGCCGGCAGCGAACTAAGATAATTGCCGCAGAACGCAGAGTTTT